>Ga0209610_1000012_pt1 | contig 84733 bp, 104 predicted proteins | sample LakKivw275mmetaG_FD_184137 | JGI IMG/M metagenome (GOLD analysis project Ga0209610, IMG submission 184137) | Anoxic lake water microbial communities from Lake Kivu, Rwanda to study Microbial Dark Matter (Phase II) - Lake Kivu water 275m metaG... | ecosystem: Environmental > Aquatic > Freshwater...
CTTTTAGGGGATTTGTTCCTGTGCTTACCTCGGAAACGATGGTTGACGCAACCAGGATTAGAATTAAACCGATTACAGCATGCTTCATGGATTCAAAGGCGGTTTTTCTCACGCCCGGCTCCTCACGGCTCATGACCCATTGGATGCCGGCAAACGCTATGACAAGGGCCGCAATTCCGCCTGCAATCGCCACAATAATCCCGAAGATTTTGCAAACAACAACGTTCACAACTTCGGAGATTTCGACTGCATAACTCGATAATGCGGAAACTGTCGGGATTAATACGAGCAACATCAAAATTTTTGGTTTCATTTCTAGAGCAACACATCAACTAGGTTATTCTTGCAATCAACATAGCACATTCCTGCCGGTGGCGGGTATGGATTTGTTCCGCACCTGCAGTTTGTGTAGGAGTTTACAAGATCCAGATCAAACATGCCGATAATGCTATCTAACACACTCCGGTCCCTGCCCCTTTCTGCTACCGACTTTGTCGCGCATACGGACCAACAGAATCTGGAACATTCAGAATCAGCGCCGATTGTGCCGGGGTTGCTGCACTCAGCATACTCTGTCTGGTAATTCATGCACGCCCTGCCTTCGGGCCACGGCCCACCACCAAAGAAATTGGGGATACAGTCGGTAACCCCATACATAGCACAAAGTGCGCATTCCTCGGCTGAGAGGCAATTGCAGGTACTGCAACAGGGTGGAGCGCCTTCCGGAACCACCCTCCAGAGCTGCTCGCACGTTTCAAACCCAATCATGTAAACCATCGCTGCAGCGAAGAGTATTATGCACAGGCCGAGAAGTGCGTGGAGTATGGATGTCCTTGCCACCTTTCTCGCGCCCGGGTCATCCTGCGATGTAATCCATTTTATGCCTGCTATCACGATGACGAGAACAGCGACGGTTCCGGAAATCAGGTAGATGATAAGGAATATCGAGCATATAACGTTTATCACCGGGTCTCCGATGTCCCTACGCCATGGGCCAGACGCCGGCCCTGTCCCGGTCTGTGCTGCAACTATTGCTGCCACAATTAGCAACAAAGCCGCTGTCCCAAACACCTTGCGATTCATTTTACGGACACCCTTTGAACGATGTTGTGCTGCTCGCTATTGCTTCAACAATTTTCGCGGCAGCGAGTATTATCACTAAACCGACAACGGTGTGTATTATCGTGTCTTTCGCCTGTTTTCTCGCGCCCGGGTCGTCAGCCGACATGACCCACTTCAAACCCGAGAACGCGATTATGAGGGAACCGATTGCACCCGCAATCCCGATGACAACGTCATACAAAAGACAAGCGACGGTTATTATCGGTCCGGAAAGTTCGGATGCCGAGATTGTGCCACCGCTACTTCCACCGCCGCCTGAGGTTGTAGCGGTTGTGCTGCCACTTGGGGCGCCACGGCAGCAACATTTATCACTTCCTCCTGTTACACACCCTAAATCACCTTCGCTCTTGTAGTCGCCTTGTTTAGTGCCACTTCCATCGTCACAGGTATTGCAGCATTTTGGGCCTTGGGTATATCCTGCGTCATGACATGCTTTGTAGCACTCGTTAGTTGTATCAGTTATTGGATCACTACAGAAATACTCTGCATTAACAAAAGTACCCATCATGAAGATTAGAAGAACTAAAAAAACAGGTTTTCGTAGTTTGTCAAATTTCATATATAAATATAAGTATATTTAAATTAAAAGCAGATTATAGATTTACTTTTGCGTAACTTGCGTAAGAAAAAATGGCTGCAAAGGAAATTCAATTAAAGGTTGCTGAAGCGCTTCAGAACGATGTTGGAAGAGGTATCGTCAGATTGGACCTGAAATCTGCGAAAGAGCTTGGAGTGTCGACTGGGGATATAGTGGAGATTACCGGCACCAAGAGCACTGCAGCTATTGTATGGCAGTCGCACCCGCAGGACGAGGGTCTCGGCATTATAAGGATGGATGGTCTTATAAGGCAGAACTCGGGGTCTTCTCTGGGTGACAAGGTCAAGGTCAGGCACGCCGATGTGAACGACGCGAAAAAAGTCGTAATCGCCCCGACGCAGGAGATAAGGTTCAGCGCGGAATTCGAGCAGTTTTTGAAGCAACGTTTGGAAGGTCGTCCATTGGTTCAGGGTGACAATATCGTGGTTGGGGTTTTGGGCACTACAATCACGTTCGTTGTTGCAGCAACAAATCCGAAGGGCATTGTCTTGATGTCGGATTCGACAACGCTAGAGATAAGGGAAAGCCCGATGCCTGTTGCGGTTGGCGAGGCTGTTAGATACGAGGACATCGGCGGTTTGAAGGACGAGATTCTGCGCATACGGGAAATGATTGAATTGCCGATGAAACACCCGGAACTTTTTGAAAAACTCGGGATAAAGCCGCCGAAGGGCGTTCTCCTGTACGGACCGCCGGGAACCGGTAAGACGCTTTTGGCAAAGGCAGTTGCGACAGAAACGAACGCGCACTACATCAGTATCAACGGCCCCGAGATAATGGACAAGTTTTACGGGGAAAGCGAGCGTAAACTTCGGGACATATTCGAGGATGCGCAGAAAAACGCGCCATCCATAATATTCATTGACGAAATCGATTCGATAGCGCCGAAACGTGAGGAAACCCGCGGAGAGGTTGAACGGCGCGTTGTCGCGCAGCTGCTTGCACTGATGGACGGTCTTGTTGCAAGAGGAAACGTTATAGTGATAGCAGCAACCAACAGGCAGGACTCCCTCGACCCTGCGCTTCGGAGGCCAGGAAGATTTGACCGCGAGATTGAAATTGGAGTTCCTGACAGGGACGGAAGATACGAAATACTGCAGATACACACGAGGGGGATGCCCCTGAGCAAGGACGTTGACCTGAAAAAAATCGCGGACACCACTTACGGTTTTGTTGGAGCCGACCTCGCTGCCCTGGCGAGAGAGGCGGCAATGAGCACCCTGAGGAGGGTTCTGCCGAAAATCGACCTTGAAAAGGCCGAGATTCCTGCAAACGTTCTTGAGGAGCTGGAGGTGACAAAGAGCGATTTCCAGAACGCCCTGAAGAGTGTTGAGCCGTCCGCCTTGAGAGAAGTTAGGATAGAGGTTCCGAACGTTAAGTGGAGCGATGTTGGTGGTTTGGAGAGGGTCAAGAAGCAACTTCGGGAAGCGATAGAATGGCCACTGAAAAAACCCGAGATGTTCAAGCGCGTTGGGATAAGAACGCCGAAGGCACTGCTTCTGTACGGCCCGCCAGGCTGCGGAAAAACCATGCTCGCAAAGACGGTTGCAACAGAATCGAATGCAAATTTCATTGCCATAAAAGGGCCGGAACTACTTTCCATGTGGGTCGGCGAATCGGAAAGAGGTGTGAGGGAGATTTTCAAGAAAGCGAGACAGACCGCACCGACCATAGTTTTATTTGATGAGATTGATGCCCTTGCGCCGAAGAGGGGAGCATACACCGGCACTCACGTAACGGAAACCGTCGTAAACCAGTTGCTGACGGAGCTCGACGGCATTGAATCCCTTGAAGGTGTCGTTGTCCTCGGAGCAACCAACAGGCACGACATGCTTGACCCGTCCTTACTGCGTCCGGGCAGGTTTGATAACATGCTGTTGATTCCCGCTCCCGACAGGAATTCGCGGCTGGAGATATTCAAAGTGCACACGAAAAAAATGCCGCTGAAGAACGTAAACCTGGAAAAACTCGCTGATTTAACAGAGGACTACAGCGGGGCAGATATAGAGGGTGTTTGCAGGGAAGCAGGAATGAACGCGCTCAGAGATAACCCAAACGCAAAGGAAGTTACGTCAAAGCACTTTGAAAAGGCCCTTGCGGAAATCAAACCGTCACTCACAAAGGAGGAGATGGAGAGATACGAGAAGTGGGGGCACAAAGGACCGACAACGCCTGCTTACGGGTAGAAGATGGATTCTCGGATACTGGACATAAACTGTGAATATCTCGGAATTTCCAGACTGCAGCTGATGGAGAACGCGGGGAAGGAGGTTGCCAACGCAGCAAAGGAATACGAAAAAATCGCTGTTTTCTGCGGAACCGGAAATAATGGCGGCGACGGTTTCGCTGCTGCGCGGCATCTTGAAGGTTTGGGGAAAAAGGTAACGATCTTTGCTCTTGATGGAAAACGTACAACGGAATGCGAAAAAAATTTTTATATTATAAAAAAACTGGAAAGGATAAAACTGTTCGTTATCAAGGATTCTGATGATATAAAAAAAATTGATTTAAAAGATTTCGATTTAATCGTAGATGCTCTGGTCGGTGTTGGAATCAAAGGCGAATTGAAAGAGCCGGTGAGGGGCCTGGTAAAACTCATAAATTCTTCGGATGCGTTCAAACTTTCGGTGGATGTTCCGACAGGAACCGAAGAACTGAAGGTGAAAGCTGACCTTGTTCTGTCGTTTCACACAAAAAAAACCGAAAATGCGAAAGTCGTTGACATCGGCATTCCAAAAGAGGCAGAGCTTTACTGCGGTCCGGGTGATGTTTGCGCTGCAATTCCAAAAAGAACCGGAAAAGAACACAAAGGCGATTTCGGAAGGGTGCTGGTTGTCGGCGGCAGCAGGGAATATGTGGGGACGACCACACTTGTTGGACGCACTGCACTGAGATGCAGCGTTGATATAGCAACCATTTACTGCCCGTCTTACGTCGCAGCAAGAATTCCATTCGACCCGAACCTTATAGTAGTGCCGGCAAAATCCGAGAACTGTTTTTCCGAAGATGACGTTGAAAAAATCCTCGAAATGAATTTCGATTGCATCGTTCTTGGAAACGGTCTCGGAACAAAAGATGAGACAAAGGAATTTGTCAAGGAAGTCGTGAAAAAAGTGAAAACCTCCATGGTTCTGGATGCGGACGCGCTGAAACTCGTGAAGGAAAAATATATTGATGAGAGGATGGTGCTGACGCCGCATGCCAAGGAGTTCGAGATTCTTGCTGGAGAGTACAATGAAAAAGAAAGAGTCGAACTTGTTGAAGATTTTGCAAAAAAAACCAAGAGTGTGGTGGTTCTCAAGGGCCCTGTGGACATCATCTCTGATGGAAAAACAACACGGCTCAACAGGACGCACAACCCGGGAATGACCGTCGGCGGCACAGGCGACACGCTCGCAGGAATCATCGGTGGTTTAATCGCGCTGAAAAATATGAATTTCAACGCCGCATGCGCCGGAACGTTCCTGAACGGCCTTGCCGGAAATATTGCGATGGAAGAGAAGGGTTTTTCGCTGATAGCAACGGACATCATCGAGTGCGTTCCGTACGCGATAAAGCAGTGCAAAAAATACGAATGATAGAAACCGTTACCAGACTCACGGAACTCGAAGAGCACATAAAAAAATCAGGACTTGGGTTCAGGGACGCGATACTCGACTACTACAAAAAACTCGGGGAAACGCTCGGCTTTGAGGTGCGGGTTAATGCGCCATTGATAATGCACGGTGTTAATCTTGGAAACATTGACCTCATGTGGGTCCAGCCGAATGTTGTTTTCTTCTGCGAGTTTGGCGCATTCGACGAGGTCCTGAAACACCTCTGGAAAATTGCGGAATTAAAACCGGAACTCGCGGTTCTTGTTTTAAGTTCAAATTCGCGATGCAAACCCGAGAAGGTTGCGGAGCTCATAAGAAAATCGGAGTTAACAGAAAACCTTAGGAATAGAATACTCGTGCTCGACATTGAAAGAAGAAAAATCATGCACAGCCCTAAACCTTGAGCAGTTTCAGCTCCCACACCTCGACGCGGTGAATCGGGGTTATCTTCTTTACCTTCTGGTAGATCTCCGTTCCGAGCTTTCCGAAGATTATGAGCTGCACGAACTGTTCCAGTTTCGTTCCCTTGTACCTGTCAACCGTTTTTGAAATCACGTCAAGAACCTCCTTCTTCTGCGTCGCGCGCAGCTTTCTCGGAGTTATAACCATAATTTTCATCCTCACCTTCGAATCCTGCAACTGCAAATCCCTCACGTAATCCGTTTTCCCCATACTCTTCCGCATCCTCGACCTCAGGTAAGCGTGTACGATGCTGAACTCCTTGAGTTTCGTGTTTGCGGCGTTTTCCTTGATTTCGCTTATCTCGAAGGTCAGCTTGAGATGCTGTTTTGAGCGGTCCTCGAGCAGGTCAGAGAGAAAAACTGAAACCGATCTCCCAAGAAGCAGTTTCGGTTCTGATGACACCGTCGAGCCAAGCTCCTTGTAGTCGAAATTCTCCGGTGCCAAAATCTTGTACACTGCTTTATCCTTCCACAAACCTGTTTTTTTAGCCATTCTTTAACATGCTTTCAGAAACCATCTGGCAGGAAATCAGATCGTCTATGGTTGACAGCAACGTATTTATGTCGTTCGTCTCGATTTTTGTTTTCACAGCGCCGTTGTGTGTGGTCTCGATATGGAGCCACTCCGAGTTTAAGTTATCGACATTCAACGCTGATGCAACGCTTTCCGCGTTCTTTGAATCCGTTTTGAGTGTTGCACTACACAACATTTTATCTCGTTTTTTCAGGGTCGTATATCCAGCTTTCAGGCAGTCTTTTCTCGGCCTTGTAGTATTTCACGAGCCGCTTTATCCTCGATTCTATAAGCAGCAAACCGTGTTTGTTGTGAATGTCCTTCTTGTGCTTGCTCAGGTGTTCACGCAGAACAAACGCGCGCCTTATGAGGTTTCTCAAATCCTCGGGAAGGTCCTTCTCGAGCTTGTTTTCCTTCAGGGTTTGTGTTATGCTCTTTCCGGTTATGTCCCGGACAGAGGGAATGCCATACTGGTCCCGAAGTATCAGCCCGATTTTGCTTTTCGTGTTTCCCGCCTTCGCGAGGTTTACCACAAACTCCTCAACCTCCTCCCTGGAGTAGGTAACCCATTCTACCGGCCCCGTTCTCTTGGGTTTTTTCGAACCCGACTTGCCTTTCTTGCGTGCGTGAATTCTTGCCATAAAACTTTTAACAAAAGTTTTATCACACTAAAAATCGCTTTGCGATTTTTGTGCCCAAAGATTTGTTTTACAAATCTTTCGGGAAACATGTGTGTTTTGCATCCTTCGGATGCTCAAGCACACTGAATTAGTGGTATGAGCCAGAAACCAAACGGATCCAACTCATCCAGAACTAAGGTTTATAAAATAGCATCCATAGCTTAAAAATGCTATTTTTTCGCATGCAGCTGTTTCTTGAAAATTTCGTTTGCAAGATGCATGAATTCCTGTTTCTTGTCTTTTGGAACTCGTGCGCCCGCCGCGATGTCGTGGCCGCCGCCCTCTCCACCGAACGCGCTGCTTGCGTCCCGCATGGCATTTCCGAGATGGATTCCTTTTCTTATCAAGTCCCAGTTTCCGCGCGCTGAAACCTTTATGAAATTTTTGTCGTCCCTGTCCTCTGCGAATCCGAGAACTGGTTTGTCCGGCGGTATCACGGTTCCCTGACCCATGCCTGCAACAACTCCGACAATGCTTTCCTTTATTTTTCCTTCAGCATCGAAGTAATAAAGATTGCTTAAAGATTCTACACCCTTAAGCTGCAGGTATTCTAAACCGTCCTTCAGTTCCTTCCTGTGCTTTTGCAGAATGTCCCGTGCTTTATCCAGATTCGTGCCTCTGTCACCAAGACATATTTCAACGCCGATTTCTGCTTTGCTCTGGCGTCCGCACGCGTTCATTAAAGTTGCAAACTCCTTTGCGTCCCGGAGTTCTGTTCTCTTTTCCTCGTTTAGGAGCGTGTAAACCTCGCCTATCATCCTTTGAATCACGAACTCGGGCTTTCCGAGATTGAGCAGGTGTATGTACAGCGCTGTTGTCAGTTTTTTTCTTTCCTCGAAACTCAAATCAACGTAGTTCCTCCAGTCGCCGTTGGATTTCGGGTTTATTCCCAGATCCGAGATGAACTGCGTGCATGCGGCAGGATTTCCGATAAGGCCCGGGATTAACGGATCCGAGGAATACGCGAGCATGTTGTTAAGAGGCCGGCTCTGGCGCCCAAAAAGCCGCAGGTCGTTTTTTACTTTTAGTGAACCATCCTCAACGCCATCGTTAAGAACTATGCGGTTTAACGAGTGCAGTTTGCCGTTGGAATCCTGCATGTCTCCGACAGCGCCGACGATGGCTATCGGCGACATGTTTCTAAAGCCGAGTGATTTTGCAACAAAATATGCCAGGCAGGACGCGCTGACATCTATGCCGCCGTCATAACCATGAGGATGTGGATTGACCTGTAGCTCGTAGTTTTTCTCCGGAACGTGGTGGTCGATTATGTAATACTTCTGTTTGAGATTTTTTTCTAGCAGGGATAACTGGCCGCTGCCCAGATCCGTGAGAACTACTGTCTTATTTGCATCAGCGATTTTCCCTATGGTTGTGCTGTCGAGCTGCTTCAGAATCATGAACTCTGTTTTTTTGTGGAGTTTTTTTAGCAGGTCCACGATGATTGCGCACGCTGTAACGCCATCCGCATCGTGGTGGCTCACTACGAGCAGGTCATCCTCCTGCTTAAGTCTCCCTGAAAATTTCTGAATGTCTGACCAAAACTCGGCTTTCATTTTAAAAGTAAGGATATGGTACTCAGCGCTTATTAATCACGCAAGAAGTCTGTCAAGGGTTTCCATCCACCTGTCGGTTTCGCTGCCTGTGAATAGGAGGACTTCCTTCTCCACCCCCTCGTCCAGATAAAAAATCCGTATGTATTTTGCAAGAAGTCTCTGCTCGTCCGCGTACTGGTTTATCCTGAACAGAGGCACGTAAAAGATTGCTGCTCCCGTTCCGGACGGTTCTGCGATTATGCCGAGGTTTGTGAGGTAGAGGTTCACGGACATCGGTGGCTCCTTTCCGATAAAGCCCATCCTCGTGCTCGGGAAAAGAATCGTTGAGCCGCCCGTGCTTTTGGTTTCGAGGATTACTTCCTCGCCCGCGCCAAGTTCAATTTCCGGGGCGGTTTTTTCGAAGGATTCGAAGGTATGCGGAACAAAGAACATGCCGACTGCCAAACCGAGCAGGATGAGCACCACGCTGAACAGGGACATGATGCGATTTTCGGAGGTGTAGATTACGACCGAACCCACAGCCAGTAGCAGAACAACTGCAACGCCCACAATCAACACGGTGTTTCTCCTTGATAGTTTTTTTCCTTTGGTTGCCATTGTTAGTTATTTATATGAATATAATAAAGAAAGGTGAGGGGGGATATGAAGAATGAACTCCGAACAAGCAAGTAGGATTATACTTTATGTTGTTGAGAAGACTGAACCGAGGTGGAGAGAATTTGACGAACATTGGGGTAATATCAACAGATTGCTCCTTTCTCGGGGTTATGAACAGGGGGGATTTTTGGCTGGGGACTTTGTTAAAATATTAGACATTCGTGGTGTATCATCAATTGAGAAAATTGGGGGGATACTAGACAACTATAAAGGTAAGACCTCGTATAATCGTGAATTCGCTGGGTCTCTCGAAAAACCTTTTTATCAAGATACGAAGAATGGAGTATATGGCGAAGAAGGTAAAGAATTTTTTAAATCCGTTCAGGAATTTAGAGGAAAACACGGTGCTTGGTTTTGGAGTAAAGTGTGGCAGATGTTAGTGTGTTGCAATTACCTGAAAAATAACTACAGAGGTAGTTATTCTTATTTCTTAAAAAGAAAATATGCGGGGTTTAAAAAAATGCCGGACACCTCAGACGCTGAGTTTCTCTCAATTTCTTCGCAAGACTGGGAATCATTTAAAATAGCTAAAAACCCCTGGAAGGAATTGTGTGGCATAGGCGTAAATGTGTTTGATTATATCGTTGCTGATATTACGGAGGCTGAGTTTGTCAAGGAGTCGTATAAATTTGATTCCGCAAACCAATACTTTTTTAGAGTGACGAGTATAGAAAAAATAGTAGAGAATATCAATCGTGAAAATGTAATTGATTTCTTGAAACAACTAAATTTACCATATGCTCTAAGAGAAATCAATAAAGGTATTTACACCTACTGCTCCGTAAGTGAAGCTAAAAATTTTGGATTTTGTCGCGATAGAATAACATGTGAAAAATGTGGCGTAAATGACATATGCGAAAAAAATATAGATGCTGTGAGACGATAACATGGAAATTTTGTGGTGCATAACCGGAGCAGGGCATTTGCTTGCAGAAACTACTGCAGTGATGGAAAAAATCTCGAAGAAACATCGCATTACGATTGCTTTCTCGACCGCGGCTTACGAGGTTACCGCGATGTACAACCTGCTGGACCGGATAAAGAACGTATCAAAAAAAGTAATCCTGGAAAAGGACCAGGGCGCTTCCGCTCCGTTTTGTTGCAGGATGAATAAAAAAAACTTTGACAGGATAATTGTCGCGCCGTGCACCGCCAACACAGTCGCAAAAATTGTTAATGGAATCGCTGACACCCTGGTTACGAATGTCGTCGCCCAGGGCATGAAAGGCAAGATTCCTGTTACGGTTGTGCCGACGGATTTGAAAAAAAAGGTGGAAACAACAACGCACAGGGGTAAGAGGATAACAATCCATTGCAGGGATGTGGATTTAAAAAACATAAAGAAACTGAAACATCAGGGAATAGAAGTTGTAGAAGAACCAAAAAAGATCAGATACTCCACCTTTAAGGTGGAGTAGTCTTACAAAGTCGAAGCTACTGCGACTTTGTAATAAAAATATAAAAAAGCGGGATTAGGCCCGCTTTTTGGCTGCTGCAGCAATGGATTCCTTCAGGCCCAGACCGAACGCAATCGCTATGCCTATGGATGCGCCCGCTACCACTATCTTGAATGAGTCCACCAGGATATCTATCTGCATAATCCCGAACTTGGGCAGCACCAAAACAACTCCGAGGAATATTATCACTATTTCGGCGCCCAGCGCTAACTCCTCAGCAAAACCTACCTTGACCTGTTTCGCTCGGTTGCCCACAAAGTCCGCAATTATCAGCGTTACCAGAAGAACAACCCCGCCGAATATCACGCTTGGTATGTATGCCATAAGGTCCTGCATGAACCTCGACAGAACAGGTAGTCCCAGCTTGGCTGCGCCTTCCGTTAGGAACAACAGGACGATGTACCATTTCACCGTGCTTGCCAGCACACTTGTCACCGAAACGTCACCCAGTGCACGGTCTGCTTTCCTTCTTTTCAGCCCCTCTTCAAAGCCGATGGCATGAAGTCCGTCTCTAACAAACTTGTAGAAGAGCCCGCCGATTACCAAACCGATCACAGCAAGAACTATGAACCATAGCAGGTTCGTCATGAAGGCAAACAGACCTTCGACGGTGGGGTTGATTAAGCCCGCGTTTATAACGAAAACCACTATAAGCCACTTCACGTACAGCGACACAAAGTTCACTATCGAGGACCACAACGAAGCCGGCATGGCGCTGTAAAGCGTTATGTTTTTGGTTATCTCCCCTATGCTTAGAATTCTTCTTAGAACATTGCAGATCACGTAACCGATTATGTAACCCAGAATAAACAGCAGAATCAGACTCACGGCAATCTGACCGTATATCAGCAGAGCGGTTTGAAAACTCGCTATTTGCGATTCAAAACCCGTAACCATATTTTATCACCTCCAAGGTTTATTATTGTAAAGAATTAAATAACGCTATATAAATGCAAAATGTGGGTCCAAAAATACAGGCCGAAGCACTTTAACGAGATCGTTGGCAACCAGAAGGTGATTCAGGACCTTAAGGGGTACAATTGGAAAAAACCGCTGCTCATCCACGGGGCCGCGGGCGTTGGAAAAAGCGTTCTGGTGGACGCCCTCGCCAGCGAACTTGGATTTGAACTGGTCGAAATCACGGACGAGAACATCGAACAGGCGGAGAGCATCGCTCAAACAGGAAGTATCTTTGGGGGCAGGAAACTGCTGTTCATAGACAACGTTGACAGGATACGGGACATCCGTGCGGTTACGGAATTTTTGGGTAAAATTAATGCTCCGGTGGTTCTCATAACATCTGACTTCAAATCAAAGCGCCTTGCGACCATAAAACGCTCCTGCGAGGATTTGCAGATACGGAAACCCACGGCGCTGGTTGTTGCGAAGATTCTTGAGGTGATATGCAAAAAAGAAAAGATTCATGCAGAAAAGGAAATCCTTGCAAAAATAGCAGAAAACGCGGAAGGTGACCCAAGAGCTGCGATAAACGACCTGGAAACAGTCGCAAAGGGTAAGGAAAAGATAGCCATGAAAGACCTTGAGATTCTTGAGTACAGGGACACGAAATCCGATATTTACAAGGCGCTTAACACCATACTGCGCTCGGATGACAGGGAAAAAATCGTGAATTCGACGTGGGACCTTGACGAGGAGTTGCGCGACGTCCTGCTCTGGGTTGACGAGAATGTTCCGAGGGTTTACGGCGGTGACAACGAGGCATTCCACAACCTTTCAAGGGCCGACGTTTTTCTGGGAAGGATACAGAAACGGCAGTACTGGGGCTTCCAGCGATACGCAAACGTGCTCATGACACTGGGCGTCAACATCCGGAAACCGGAAAGAATCGGCTTTGTGCAGTACCAGTTTCCGAGGTACATCGCGAAGCTCGGACAGACGAAAAAAGAGCGCGCACTGAAAAAGAGCATCGGCCAGAAACTGGCTCCAAAACTGCACCTGTCACAGAAAACCGCTGCTTTGGAGTACATACCGCTCTTTAGGGAACTTGTAAAACACAAAAAAACCAAAGCCGACGAGTTAAAGGAATTCTTCAAACTCGAGCCGGAAGAACTGGAATTCATCACCGGCTGATTTCCGATAAGCTGTTTTTCTCCAGCAGAACCCTGAAATCCTCGAGACTCACGCGCTTCCTGCCGGCAAGCTTCTCTTTTATTGCGCTCGCCTTTTTCTCGATTCTCTGCTCCTCGCGGTTTTTCCGTATCTCCTCGAGCTGTTCGTGGTACGGCCGCATGAGTTCCCTCAACACCTTTATTTCCGCATTTATGTTGGCTATCTCGTTCTGCATCGGCTTCATCTGTTCGTATTTCTCCAGAAGTTTCCTGTGCTGCTCGTCGGATTCCTTCTTCAGCACGTCCACCTGGGAATAGATTTCGAGGGCTTTTTTGTGGTAGTTCTCGGCCTGCTCGGCGAGTTTCCTTACCTCCTCGGTTGCCTTGTCCAGCTTCTCATCAATCTTCTTCAGATTTTCGTAGGTGTGTGAAATTTCGCTGTGCAACTTGTTGGCCTCCTCTGCCCTCTTCAGACGCTTCTTGAGTTCGAGGAAACTGTTGAACAGGTTTATCTCGTGCCTGAGGGGAACGTCCTCGTTCAGCAGGGTGTTCAGATTTTCCGAATGAATCTTTTTGAGAAATTCGAGGGTGCCGCGCGCCTCGCGGTTCAGCTCGTCACGCTTTGATTTTTTCTCCTTTATGACGCCGCCGCGGTCCTTTGCCCTCTGCAGCACGGCTTTCTTCGATTCCTTCAGTTTTTTGATCTTTTCGTTGACCTTGTCCCGCTCGGCCCTGAAGGTCTTCGCCTCCTCGAAAAGTTTCCTTACCTTCTCGTTGCGTGTGTCGCGCTCTAGCCGGTATTTGTCGGCCTCGTTCCTGTGAACCTTGAGTTTTTGGTAAATGCCTGCGAGTTTTCTTTTTTTGGCATCTATCTCGTGCACGTATTCCTCGACCTTCTTCTTAAGCTCCTTTTCCGTCAGTTTTTCGCTCATTCCAGTACTCCAGCGCCTTTTTATGCTTCTCCACAACGCCCTTAAGCTCCCTGTGGCGTGCCTCGTCTATCTGCGGCAGGCCTTCGAGAGCGGTGGTAATGTTATTAATTTCAGAATCCGCTTTTCTTTTTTCTTCCGTGAATTTTTCGCCGTTGTCCGAGTCGTTAATCCAGTGTTCAAGCTGGCTCTGCTTTTCCCTCAGAACGGACAGCTTTTTCTTGAGTTCCTCACGAGTATGTTTTACCCCGTCCAGCTGCTCGAACTCCTTGCCGTACTCCTTGAGGAAATTCTCGTGTTTTTTTATTATGCCTTCCAAGAGCTCTTTCTCGCCAACTTCCTTCATTCTGGTTTAATATTCTGCATAATTAAAGAATAAAAAGATGCTTTCCGCTACCGAGCTTGAGGAATTTGAATCCTATGCAGGGGACATACTAAAAAACAGGGACTTCAAAAAACTCGCCGCAATTCCGGGAAGTTACGCGATAAAGAAATTCCTGAACAAAAGTGTTGGCGGTACGAAACAGGAACATTCAGTAAGAACCGGAATTTTATGCTGCCGGTTTGCAAAGAAACTTGGTGTGGACAAAAAACTTGCCGCACGTTCTGGCATGCTTCACGACATCGGCCTTGCGCGTCCCGGATGCCGGCTGTGCAGGAATTCGGAATACTACAACTGCGGCTGGTGCCATTCGAAGGTGAGCGCAAGAATCGCGACCGAGCTGCATGAAGACAGCGCAGTAATAAACGCGATAAGGGTTCACATGTTTCCTGCGTACCCCACGCGGCCGCCGCTCAAGCCGCTCGAACTCCTGCTCTGGTTCTGCGACCGCCTTGATGTCATAATCTTCATGCTCGGGCTGTCTAACAGGTTTTTTGCCGAGGATTTAAAATATATAATGGGTAAAAAACAAAATGCTCGGAAGATTCCGCAAAGGGTATGAAGAAAAAACACTCGGTCTTGGAAGGTTTTTCGCATCCTTAGGTCTGACGCCAAATGCCCTGACAATTTTAAGCCTCATCGCAAGCATTTTTTCGTTTTATTTTTTTTATGAAAAAAATCTGCTGATGGGCTTTATTTTCATCCTTGTCATGGCGCTGTTCGACATGCTCGACGGCGCAGTCGCCCGCGCCACAGGAAAAATCACGAAGTTCGGCGGCGTCCTCGACCACGTGATAGACCGCTACGCGGAATTTTTCATAATTCTGGGTTTGATTTTGGGCGATTACCTGAACTGGCTTATCGGTTTTTTCGCATTGTTCGGGATGCTGATGGCATCGTATGTAAGAGGAAAGGCTGAATCAATCGGCGGTTTGAAATCGTGCACCGTTGGGATTGCAGAAAGACAGGAGAAACTGATTTTGATTATGGCAGGGGTAATTTTTTTCAATTATAATGAAAATTTCCTGAATCTGCTTGTTCTGATTGTCGGTGTTCTCTCACACATAACTGTCGCGCAGCGTCTGGATTTTGCGAGAAAAAACATAAAGTGAACCAGAAATACGACCTTGTCGGAATCGGGAATCCTGTCTATGACACGATAGAGACGCCGTACATTTCAACGAAAGGCAGGGTCCTCTCCGGGTGCAGCACGAATGCATGCATTGTTGCCACGCGTCTGGGTTTGAAGACGTGTCTGGTGGGTTCGGTTGGTGGCGATTTTGTTCATAATTTTAATAAAAAAATAAAGGAGATAGGAATAGATTCAATAACTAACGAATGCAAACAAAGTGGCGGTTTCCACCTTGTTTACGACAGCAAAGGCGACCGCACTTTAACGATTCTTGGGATTGCGGATAAAATTCCTCCCGGATTGATTAAAAACAACAAAAAAATTCTGGATTCAAGATTCATTCTTTTCGGTCCGATTCTCCAAGAAATTCCTCTCGAAGTTGTTGATTTTGTAAAGGAAAACTCAAAGGCAAAGCTTTTTTTAGACCCGCAGGGATTTGTTCGCGGGAAAGAAGGTAAAAAAATAATAAAGAAATGCGATAAGAAAAAAATGAGAAGTATAATTTCAAACTTCGACGTTGTCAAGCCGAACGAATACGAGTCCGAACTCATCACCGGATTTTCAGACCCGAAAAAATCAGCTGAGGAGCTTTACTCCTGGGGTGCAAAAATCGCAATCGTGACGCTTGCGGAGCGCGGCTCCGTAATTTACGATGGCTTGGAATTCTACAAAATTCCCGCGTACAAGACTCTTGCGAAAGACCCAACCGGAGCTGGAGATACATACGCCGGCGGTTTTATGACGGAACTTCTGAGAAACAAAAATCTGTATGAAACCGGGTTGTTTGCGTCCGCGACTGCTTCGATTTGGATTGAGTACACAGGACCTGATGCTCCGGTAAGTGAAGATGAAGTGAGACGGCGCATTGCGGTTATGAAAAATTACTGATGATGCTTATAGACAAAAAATATCTGCTGCAGCACCGTGATGTTTGCAAGAATTGTGGTTATAAAAATGATGTAAGATAAGAATGCCGGATTAAAAAACCAGAGCAGCATTCCTGCAAAAATCAAAATCATCCTGTCTGTTCTTTCGAGAATTTCGTGCATCTGATTAATGATTTTTTTATCGAAGATTAGTGAGAAATATGAATTAATCCATGAGCACATCAGTGTTCCAAAAATTAGCAGAGAAATCCAGACGTATATTGGCAACAGATAATCCGGAACTCCGAAAAAAAGCAACCCAATGTACAACATTGCCTCGATGTAACGGTCAATCGCGCCGTCCAAAAAAGTTCCGAATTCCGTGACCCTTCCAGTCACACGTGCAACAGCGCCGTCGATTATGTCGAGAACCCCTGAGAGTAGGAAACCGAAAAACCCAAGGAGCATGTTGTGATCATAAAGTGCCAAAAAACCACAAAGTGCAGGTATGAGGGAGAGGATTGTCCAAAGATTTGGTGACAGACCTATTCGTGAAAATAATAATCCTACTTTTACATCTATATGCTCATGATTTATTTTTGAATTTATCATTCTTGGTGATTATCTTAATTTTAAAATTATTTGAATTGGTATACAAGCGACTGCATATTCTATCGTTCTCGTTCTCCTTTAATGAATTCCTCGACAACAACCTTCAGAAAGGTTGATCATCACTACGAATTGTGGGTTCTTCACTTCGTTCAAACCCACTAATGCATATTCTATCGTTCTCGTTCTCCTTTAATGAATTCCTCGACAACAACCTTCAGAAAGGTTGATCATCACTACGAATTGTGGGTTCTTCACTTCGTTCAAACCCACTAATGCATATTCTATCGTTCTCGTTCTCCTTTAATGAATTCCTCGACAACAACCTTCAGAAAGGTTGATCATCACTACGAATTGTGGGTTCTTCACTTCGTTCAAACCCACTAATGCATATTCTATCGTTCTCGTTCTCCTTTAATGAACTCTTCAACGAATTTCCTTGCCTCGGTGTCTGAATATTGTATTAATGGATGTTTCATGAAGTACGCGCTCGGGCTTGTCAGTGCACCGCCGATTTTTCTGTCGAGAGCGATTTTTGCACACCTTACCGCATCAATCATGACACCTGCGGAATTCGGCGAGTCCTCAACGTCCAGGCGAAGTTCGAGGTTTATCGGGATGTTTCCGAATTTGCGCCCTTCAATCCGGATGAAACACAGCTTTTTGTCCTTGAGCCATGGCACGTAATCCGAAGGTCCTATGTGAATGTCCTCGTCAGGCATCCTCACGGGGAGCTGCGATTGCACGGATTCTGTTTTGCTGATTTTTTTGGATTTCAGTCTGTGGCGCTCGAGCATGTTCAGGAAATCGGTGTTTCCGCCGACATTCAGCTGGTAGGTGTTGTCCACTTTTACGCCGCGGTCTGAAAACAGTTTTACCAGGGTTCGGTGGACGATGGTCGCGCCGACCTGGGATTTTATGTCGTCGCCGATGGCCGGGATTTTTCCGGATTCGAATTTTTTCACCCATGCCGGATCAGAGGCTATGAACACGGGCATGGCGTTTATGAAGGCTGTTCCGGAATCAAGGCATGCGGTTGCATAATACCGTGCAGCCTGCTCGGAACCGACAGGAACGTAGTTTATCAGAACATCCGCTTTTGTTTCTTTCAGAACTTTAGCAACATCAACCGGTTTTTGTTTCGGGTCAACCTCAAAAAGGTGCTTGGTGGTTTCGGCAACGCCATCAAGAACCGGGCCCTTTTGGACGATTACCCCGTGCTTAGGGACATCCGAGAATTTTTGCGTACAGTTCGGCTTTGAGAATATCGCGGCGCTTAAGTCCTTGCCGATTTTTTTCTTGTCGACATCGAATGCGGCAACGAACTTTATGTTTGAAATCTTGTAATTGCCAAGAACGTTATGCATCAAACCCGGCACAAGCGGTGAATTGCCATCGACATCCCGGTAATATTCAACACCTTGGACAAGCGATGATGCGCAGTTTCCAACGCCGACTATCGCAACGCGGATTTCTTTCATTTTTGAGTGATATATAAATAATTTTAAATATTTTATAACTATAAAATATAGATAAGATGCCATTAAAAAGACTGCAGAAAAAACTAACCGTCGAAAACCTGTGGCTGTACATCCTCAAACTGTTGAGCGAGCGCGAAATGTACGCGTACGAAATCCCGGGCAAGATAAAAAAACGCTTCGGCTTCGAGCTGGGTAACGTGACCACTTACATCGTGCTTTACAGGCTGAAGAGTTCTGGTTATGTGACAACGGAATGGAAGGAGCGCAGGAAGTATTACAGGATAACCGCAAAGGGTAGGAAGGTGTTAAAAGACGGCAGGGATTTTATCAGGAAGACGCTTGATTCTGTCGGATAAGGCGCTATCAGATTATTTTACCGTCCTGCAGCTTTATTGTTCTTTGCGCGCTTTTGGCTATTCCTGGGTCGTGGGTTACAACGATTAGCGTTTTGTTTTCTTCTTTGTTGAGTTTTTTGAGAAGTTCTATTATCGTTTTGCCGGTTTTCTGGTCCAGGTTCCCTGTTGGCTCATCCCCGAGTATTATTTGAGGGTCATTTGCTAAACTTCTCGCGATTGCTACCCGCTGTTGTTCTCCACCGCTTAGTTCGGTCGGCTTGTTGTTTTCCTTGCCTTCCAGCCCTACGAGTGACAATAGTTCAGTGACTCTTTTTTTTCGCTCTCCGGTTGATGCTCCCTTAAAACGAATAGGCAGTTCGATATTCTCGAATGAGGTCATGTTTCGTATCAGATTGAATTGCTGAAACACAAAACCTAGTTTCTCTCTCCGCAGTTTGGCTCTTTCGAAACCATTTAACGTGCTTATTGCGGTTTCTTCTATGTAAACTTCGCCTTTTGTTGGAGTATCAAGGCAGCTGATGAGGTTGAGAAGGGTGGATTTCCCAGAGCCTGACGGCCCAGTGATACTTACGAACTCACCTTCGCCTATTGTGAACTCTATGCCTTTCAGTGCCTCGAACTCGTTGGGTTGTCCCTGATTGTAAATCTTTACCAAACCTTCGCAGTGTATTTCACCGTTACTCATACCTCAACACCTCTATCGGATCAAGCTGCGATGCGCTCCACGCCGGGTAGAGGCCTGCGCCCATTCCCAAAAAAATTGAGAACCCCAGACCGATTGCCATCAGTTGCGGGGTCATTACGGGACTGAATGAAGTGTATTGTATAATAAGGGTCATTGATAGGCAGCCTAAGGTCAGCCCCACTATGCCGCCTATCAGGCTGAGTATTGCGCTCTCCTGCAGGACCTGGGTGAGTATCATCGTGGTGGTTGCGCCTATGGCCTTCATGACGCCTATCTCCCGTCTGCGCTCCATCACCGACATTATCATGGTGTTCATTATACCAAGGCCGCCCACTATGATCGAAACAGCGCCGATGCCGTAGACTGCAAGCTGAACCGTCTCGAGGCTAGACTGTATCTGCCGCACCATGGTAAGGAAGGAGGACGCTCTGACGTCTTCGACCTGGTCATTTATCTTCTGGGAAACGTTCTCCACGATGTTGACGTCCGTGACCTTGACCTTCAGGGCCGTTATCCTGTCGTCGTCCTCTATCTCATGCATCGTCTTCAACGGAACGTAGGCGGCGCTGTCAATGTTCGTGTCCCCCGTCTCCTCGATTATCCCAACCACGCTAAAGTAGAAGCTTTCAGTAGTCTGGTTGGTTCTTCTCTGGTATTCTATCTCGTCGCCCACATTAAGGTTCTGATTTTCAGAGGTTGAATGGCCCAGTAGGACGACGGTACTGCCGTCATCTGAAGAATCCAGCTTGCGGCCCTCGTATGTATTTATGTCCTCCCCTATCATGTAATCTTGATCGTCCGGGTTTATGCCAGTGAACGTCAGCGAACTGGACGGCCCGCCGCCTCCGAACATCATCCTGCCGCCGAACTCGCCACCCCTAAAACCTCTTGTGATGCGGTATGTACCGATCGGAACCACGCTCTCGATTTCAGGCCAGCTTTGCAGTTCGTCTATGACGTCTTGGGATATTCCGACGCTGTTGTCCGACTCGTCCCTGACATCTATGACTGCACCGACATTGCCGAATTGCTGCGCCATCTGTTGGTTTAGCCCTTCCCCGATGGAGCCAAGGGCCAGCACAAGACCTATCCCCATGGCGATTCCGGCTATTGTGAGGATACTCCTGACCTTCTGCCGGAAAACGTTCTTTAATGCAATGTCCAGCATCTTACTTGGACCCCTTGACGGTTGATTCCGGAGTTTTGGTTTTTACGGTTGCTTCCGCGATTCTGGTTTTCCTGCGTTTGTAAAACTTGTATGCAACAAAAGTCACTACAACGACAACCAGTCCGTATACTGCCAATGTTGTTATGCTGGTCCCTCCACTTCTACTTACGGTTCCGGCAAGATTTCTGCTACTACTACTTGCCCCCAAAGTAATTCTTTCCGTTTGTGTTATCCTCTGGTTGTTCAATCCCGTGTACTCAAGCGTTAGGACGGCGGGTCCGCTGGCACTCGTCGTGAACGTGAAGGTCGTCTGCTTGCTCGGCTTGATGTCTGACTTGTAGGAAACAAGATACTGGGTTGATTGTGCTGCCTGGGTGAAATTCCCGCCAAACGACCTGTTGCCTCCGCCGCTTCGTGCACCAGAAATATTGCCCTGCCCCGTACTGCCTCTGAGTTGAGGGGCAACACCACCCTGTGCATCAGATGCACTCACTTCGCCGGTGATCAGCGTGGCTTTGACGCCGTCTGCTGTCCTGGTGCCTATGTTCGCCACGTCAATACTGACCGACCCTCCGCTGGAGCGAACGTTTATGAGCTGCAGAATGATTTTACCGCTTACGTCAATGCCTATGCTTTTTTCTGCAGTGTAGGACGTGCCGCCAACTTTGTAGGTTATGGTCAGTGGTATGGAGTATGCCTGTGTTGTAGCATCCCATCCAATAGCCAGGTTGAACTCGATATCGATGGTCTGACCGCCATTAACTTCCCCGACGTACTTTTCCTGCGAATCAACAGGTGCAAAAGGACTGGTGAGTGACAGACTCAACGTTGTATCATCCGCGTTTGCGTTGCCTACGTTTTTAAGTCTTATTTTTACGTTTGCAGTTTCCCCTGGACCGGTGGGGGCATAACTTACGTTAACTACCTTGAAGTCAACACCTGCTTCCTCAACGTTTAAGCCTAGGGAAATGTTGTCCGAATCCCTGTTACCGGAGTCGTCTGTATATGATAAATGTAGGGAAGCTATACAGGCGCCTGATGCTGTGGGTTTTATCGAATACGTCAGTTTGAACGTTTGGTTTGAACTTATAGCGCCGATGTATTTCCGTGACGACCCGATAACTGTGGCACAGCTGGAGGATAAAGTGACTTCCAAATCCTTGAGTGAGTCAAGGGCAACACCTTCAAGCTCCAGTTCATCCACATTGTCTTTGGAGTAGGTTGTCTTTGAGGGCGTAATCTGAAACGCAGGATTTCCATAAATTCTGAATGGTATCTCCCAAGTAGTAAGCGCATTATCGTCAGAGGCACCGTCAGCGGTAAATCCGTCATATCTTATCTGCACTTGGATTGCTGTCAAACCGGTTTTGGCTGTGCTTTCCACCCGTACTATCACGGGTATTGTTTTGGACATCCCGACATCCACCCTGCCGATATAAAAATTCTTGTCAACATGGACCGAGGCGCTGCTCGAAAGCGCCAGCTGGACGTTGTCCGCCAGTTTGCCGCCTGTGTTTCTTACAACGAGGTTCATAATCCCGCTGTCCCCGGCCCGGAGATTGGACTCGAAGGTGGTAGAATCAAAATCCACGACCATGTTTGTCGGTCCGGTGCTAGATGTCGAGTTCGACGCGGCATCCGTATCAACAATTCCCAAAATCAAAACCATCAAAATCGTAAATTCAATAACAAAAAATTTTTTGTTTTCCATTTTTAGTACCTCCTAAAGATTACGATTTATATGTTATTATCCCCTAGCATTTCCTGCCCCATGAGTGGGCGCTGTCCCTGACGCCATCTTTGTGAGTCATTCGTGTTATTGAACATCCTCTGACCCATATCCGACGGTAAGCATCTTAGTTCTCCAGTTCGCATGCTTCTACAGGTGCCTTGTATTGCTGTTTCATTTATCTTGAACTCACAACTGTCATTCACAGATTTACCTGCACAAACGTCTGTCACTTCCTGCGGGAGGCCTCTCTATCCTCTCTCACCGGGTTGTCCACCGGTATCTGGTGGGAACATCACACCTTGGTCATTTCCGGTTTTTCCCTCCTGGTTGCTTACACAACCTGAAACGATAACGCATAACGCTACCATTATCAATATTATGTTGTTACTCATGGTCCACCAGCCGGGGGGCCTTCTGGTCCGCCTCCTGGTCCACCTGTTACCATAACCAAACCACCCAGCCTAGCTCCACCCGAGTTGTATGATCTGGATCCAACTGAGTTGCCCCCGATAAACTCTTGCAAGTAGCTGACTGCGATTATCAGTAACAGTATCAGAACAACTATTATGAATATCTTGTCTTCGGTCTCCAAAGCCCTAAATTTTTCTTTTAGGGTATGTGTGACATTTTTATCCATTATAAACCTTTAAATTTTTGTAATGTGATATGATGTGGACTTCCCACCGAAATCAGCAACTACACGGCCAAACCTTGGGGGTGATGCGAATGTATGTCCAGTAGTAGGTGGGAAGTCCTTGATTTGTTTACACCATGTCCTAAGAGGACATTGGTGGAAACCGTCCTTCGGGTATTGCCCCAAAACTGCCACGAGGCCTATGCCTTAAACCTCCAATGAGTTCCTTGTTGTCATGCTGCCAGTTTTTCATGGCGGCCATGACTTCCTCGTTTGTGACATTTTCAGAAAGGCCGAGCTTTTCCTTCAGCTTCGTGGCTCGTTCATTCTGCATGGCCTGCATCCTGGCGTCCAGTGCCTGCCGATATTCTCTAAGAGTTGAGTCTTGGGTTAATCCAAGGTCTTTCAGTTTTTCATCCCATAGGGCTTCTCTGGCCTGCTCCCCGGTTGCATTTTCCGGCAGTCCTAAGTTCTCCAAGAACGTTAGGTTCCCTGTGCGTTTGCCCATATATCCTTGAATTTGATGAGGCCCGCCTTGCATCCAGCTACCCCTACCAAAACCCATCTTACCTTGTTTCCCCGTATCTGTTGCATTTACGGTTGCGTTCACAGCTATCATCAGTCCCAGCGCTAGTAGGGCAACGGAACTGCCAACCAATATTCTCTTTTTTTTGTCCATGTTTTATCACCTCAGGGATATAATTGATGAAACAAAGGATAAGTTTATATGAAACGGTCGTTACAAAAAATGAAACGACCTTAGCAGGGTTATATTTTCAGCTTAATCAGGTTAGTATTTCCCAGTGGTTTTTTCTCTATTACTCCGCGTTGTTCAAGTTTTGCGAGTAGTCGTGAAACCTTGACCTTGGACAATCCGCTTTCGGCCACGAGATACATCTGCTCTATTTTTTTCTCCTTCAATAGGACTTCAATAATTTTTCTCTCGTCCGCTGGAAGTATCCTTAGCATATCGTGTACTTGTTTATGGCTGATTCTCCATTGAAACAACAAGATGATCATTGCGCCGACAATCATGGCCACTGCGGCTACCCCATATGTGAGAAGCGGCATGGACGAACCGGTATCCTCTACAAAGTATCCGTTAAGGACCGAGAGCATTATGCCTAAGACAAATACCGAAGTGATTGCAATCGCAAGACGATTCTCGGAAATTTCCATAGTCAATCCGTGATGTCCTTTTTCATCTGGAGGTAAGTTTTCCTGTCGATTTCACCCGCTGCGTACCGTTTTTTGAGTATATCCATCCCTGTCTCGTCGTTTTTCTGAGAGCCACGAACAAGCCACCAGAAGATCAGAACCACGAGCAGAACAACGACAAAATTCCACACCAGATGTATAGGTATAACGCCAAATAACTCTCCCCTTCCTAATGGCGGGCCTCCCCAAAATACCTCCTCCCGCACAATCTGGCCTCCTTGCCCGACAAAACTCAAATCCATTCTCTCACCTCATAATATTTGACCATAGTAATTAAAAGCATGAAACAAGCAATATTCTTAACTGAAACATCTGTAACAAAAAATGAAACAAACTGCGGATGCCGATTATTTTTCTATAGGACACCCTGGTTTTTATTACATAGTTAGTTGATAAGATAACATGGATTTGCGGTTGCTGGCGAAATACCCGTTCCTTAGCAATGCGAAGGCGCACGTGAATTCGCTCAAGCTGAATCTCGGGGAGCTCGAGAAGCACCCGATATACTCGGCCGCGGTGAATCTTGGTAGACAGCGCGTTCTCGATGCGGTGAACAACAACATTACCGAAATCCCGGACGACGAGCTTTCACTCGAACTTTCGATACTGAGTTATCCGCTTGCGCGCATTTTTGTGAATGTTGCTGGAAAACCGATGCTTACGAGCAGGTACGCGGCCGGGGAAGCGAACCAGGCGTATTATTTCCTGGGGCATGAAAAACCCGAAGTGATAGAAAAAATCTCGAACGACCTCGGCTTCGAAATTTCCGCGGAAGGGTTGCGGTTTCAGGATTACCTGAAGCTGACGTCCGAACTTGCAAAAGCCGATCCGAAGTTCAGACTTGTGAACAGGCCGGTGAAATCCGGATTTGTGAGCATTGACGAAAAGGAAAAGGTATCGTTACTGCGCGAGTTTGTAAGGCTGAAGGTTCTGGAGCCGGTGGATGCCAGGGGCGTTCCTGAAAGCTTCAAGAAAATAGCGAAGGGGCTTGCGGGTTTTGGAGCCAGGACAGCGGACGAGCTGAAGGTTGATGCGGTTAACAAAAACGCGCTTCCCGGATGCGTTGTCGGGATGCTCGAGCGCCTGAGAAACGGGGAGGCGTCGCACAACGTTATGTTCATACTCGCGACTTTTTTCATAAACCTCGGGCTGAAAAAAGATGCGATGGTTGAGATTTTTTCCACCTCGCCGAAGTTCGACGAAAAAACAACCTCATACCAGCTGGAGTTTCTGTCGGGAGAAAAATCCGGAACGAAATACACGTGCCCGGCATGCGCGACGATAAAATCGTACGGGTTGTGTCCGAAGGACTGCGGGGTTAAGCATCCGTTGCAGTATTACAGGAAAAATCAAAGGAGATACTAATTTCCGAATTTTTTCAAAGCAACCTCGAGTTCCGGATGCGTTTTCGCATGCTCTTTAAGCGGGATTTTTTTCATAACAGCGTCAACCGCCTGCCGCATCGCCTTTGCCCCAGCGGTTGTTCCGTCTGGATGTCCATGGATTCCGCCGCCCGCCTGTGCGACGAAATTTAAACCAAATATCTTCACAAGTTTCGGGATGCTGCCCGGATGCAGACCACCGGATGCTACAGGCAGCACGGGTTTTATGTTACCCCAGTCCTGCGCGAAATGCGTTTTTCCGGATGCTGTTTTTTTTGAGGAGATCGCTTCCGCAACCTCACGGGTTTCTGCAGGGCTACCCTCCATCTTTCCGACTTCGCCTGTACCGACGTGTAGGGTATCAACACCCACCAAACGCAGAAACTTTGCGAGTGCGAGCATCGTCATGCCGTGTTTCCTGTTTCTTGTGAACATCGCGTGCATGGCTCGGTGGGCATGAATCGGAAGCTTGGGCCCGTATTCGCGCAGGGTCTGCAACCCTGACATTCCGCAGGTTACGACATCAACCATCAAATAGTTCGCACCAAGCTCCTCTGCATATTCCGCCCTCCTCAGCATCTCCCTCGATTCCGCGGTTACGTTTATGAGGTACGCTTTTTTTCCCCCTGTTTCGTGCTCCGCCTTCTCCTTGAGTTTCAGCGTGAGCTGGGCTCTTTTTTCGAAGGGGTTGAACTTCTGGTTGGTCAGGTTTTCATCGTCCTTTACAACATCGCATCCGCCCAGCCACGCTTCATAAGCAACGCGGGCGTGCTCTTTGTATGGTAGCCCGAGTTTCGGTTTTATTATGGTTCCGACCAGCGGCCGTTTCTTTACCTTCAGTAATTTCCTTACGCCCTGAATGCCGTACGCTGGGCCCTTGTGCGCCCTCAGCAGTGCCGGCGGAAAACGGACGTCCATCAACCTGAGGTTTTGGATTTCCTTCATGCCGTAGATGTTTCCGCATATGCTACTCCACACGCTCGGAATGTTTTTCGGCTCGAACAAATCAATCGGATAATTTATGCAGACAAAGCCGGAATTTTTCCTTACGCTGTAAACGTGCGGGCGGAGTTTTTTTCCTATTGCCTTTTCCGAGGTAATGACATCCACCCACGTGCCTACGCTTGATTCTCCAGCAATGCGTTCCGCGCTCCATGCGAGCGTTTTGCCTTTCGGTGCTTCTGCGTAGAACAAACACTGGACATCTTTTCTTGGCGGTTTGAAGCTCAAATCAACAAAACCTTCGTATGACATTCTACTTCTTGAGGTCTTTTCTCAGCCCCTTGATTTCGCTTAGAATTTCGGACAGCAACTCGTCGCCTTCCTTTTGTGCTGGTGCGCCGATGCCCTCCCGGTCTTTTTTTATGCCGATGACTTTTTTCATAACCCTCTCGGAAATCTCCTCTGGATTCACGATTCCGGGTATTACGCCTTCGGTTCTTGCATATTGCCCGGATGCGCCAGCAGTTTCAAACCTGAGCGTGGCTACGCCAAAAATCCTTTGTATCGGGCCGCGCACGATGTCAACGTTCTGTATCCTGCCGTAGGGAATGGAAACGCTCTTTTTTATGATTATTCCCTTCTTTATCAGTATCCTGTCACCGGCCAGTTCGTACATATACGCGCGATAGTAGTAGTCAATTGCAACGTAGGATATCAAGAACAGTATCACAAAGATGATGAACACGAGAATTGCTATTGCCAGTAATCCCACGAACGAAAAAACACCCCCAAGCGGAAGCATGAAAAAACATGCGATTATTGCGCATATTATTGCCGCGTCTATCAACCACACCGTTTTCTGCTTTGGGTCGGGTTTTTCCATCATAGGACGCCTTTTGTTGATGTTATTTTCCTTCCGGTGATTTCGACCGCATGTCTGAGCGCCCTCGCCAGCGCCTTGAAGGTCGCTTCAACCTTGTGGTGGTCGTTTTTTCCCTCCACCTTTACGCTGAGGTTGAATTTTCCGCTCATTGCAAGGGACTCAAGAAAGTGCACGATGTTCTCCTTTGAAACGTCGCCGACTTTTTTCTCGTGGAAGTCCGAAAAGGGGAGGTCTATAACGGCGTACGGGCGGCCGGACAAATCAACGCTTACAATCGCCTTTGAATCGTCCATCGGCGCTATGAAGTAGTACATTCTCTCGATACCGATTTTTTCGCCAAGCGCCTTGTCCAGCGCTTCCCCCATGCATAAACCCAAGTCCTCAACTAAGTGGTGGTTGTCCACATCCACGTCGCCATCTGCGTTCACCTGAAGGTCAAAGCCGGAATGCTCCGCAAACGATTCGAGCATGTGGTTCAGGAACTTCAGCGGGGTTTTTATTTTGTATTTTCCCGTGCCGTCAAGATTCAGTTTTACGTTTATGTTGACTTCACGCGTAAGTCGTTCAGCTTCCCCTATACGTTCTTTTGTGAATCTCATGGTTTAATTATTCACGCCTATTATTAAATTCATTGATTGCATCGCACGTGTTTTTCAGCAATCTAAAAGCCGATGCCGTGTCGGGCCACAAACCCAGACCGCAGTCCGGACCTGCATACTTTATCATGTCACCGAAAATTTTGTGTGCGTGCTCGATTCTTTTTATTATTCCGTCTTTCGTTTCAACTTCATTCACAACTTTTTCGAATTCATTCGTTTTCCATACGTTCACTCCCGTGATTTTTTCGTAATCCTGTGCCAAGGAGTTGAAACTCGTTCGTGCAATGCCGACGCGCAGGAACTTGTCGGCACTCTCAAGTTCCTTTTTGTTGATGCTGTCAAGATTCTTCGGGTTCTCTGCGGCTTCAATGCCTATAACGTTTATGTTTTTGGTTTTTTGGATGACGGTCGATTCTGAAGATGAGTGCAGATGAATCTGGACATCAAGACTCCTTGCAACATCTGTGGCATCATCAAACGCTTTTATCATTGCTTCCGGTTCGTAGATGAGGTTTGGATTTAAACCCAGACTTGGTTCGTCAATGCTTACGGTTTTTGTCTTCAGGTATTTTTTGTTGATTATGGAATTCTCAACGAAGTTCGAAACGCTCTTTGCAAGATTTTTCAGCAGTTCCGGCTCAACCTGGAATCCGATGTTCTTCACGTACAATTCCAGCGGACCGGTTACGCACACGCGCAACTCGACGGGTTTGTTTTTTTCTTCGTAGTATTTTTTCGCGGCTTCATCCAGCGCCTGGATTTCTGGAATCTTTGCAAAATTTTTTTTAACAACCCACGGCTCGTTTTCTTCTGAGAATTTTTCTATGAGGGTGAAGAAGGATGCTATCATGTCCTGAACCTGCGGGTAATTCGGCCTCTGCAAACCAGATTTGAGTTTTGATTCGAATATTCCGGAGATTGCGTTATCGAATAATTTCCTATCCTCATCTGAACATTCATCCTTAATCAAGCTGAACGCAATTTCCTGGATTCGCTCCCTCTTCACGTTTCCTGGCAACGGAAAGCTGCCTATGTCGTCCGAGATTATCATTTTTGTTTTTGTAATACATTAGATTTATATAGGTTACACTTAAAGTATGAATATGGAAAAAAAGAATAATGTAACTTTGGCGGTTGCTTTGGTGGCAATAGGTGTAATTGGTAGGATTGTTCTGCTGAATCAACCAAACATCGAAACCGTGATGGTCGCTGCGCTTCTTGGAGGATGTTTGCTCGGCGGGATTTACTCGTTTGTTATACCGCTTGCGATAATGTTTTTCACGGATTTGTACATTTACAACGCCATGGGGAATTTGCCATTCGCCTTACCGGCAATCGCGGGCATAACTTTGTTCACGTGGTCCGGATTTATTATTGCAGGATATTTCGGTTATGCGGTAAGGGATAAAGTTTCATATTCAAAAAAATCCATTCTAAAACTGACATTCACGGGTATTCTTGCAACGCTCTTCTTCGACCTGTGGACGAACTTCGGCTGGTGGTATCTTATCTACCCGCACACCGCAGGTGCACTTATGACAGTGCTTGCGTTGGGCGTTCCGTTCGCGCTCAGGCACCTCGCATCTACACTTGTAACGGTGCCTTTGGTTTCCGTTCCGGTGTTGTACGTGGTTCACCAGAAGAACGTCAATCTGTCGAGAGTAATCAGCCCACTGGAGAAATACGTTTCAATAGCGGGGGTTGTCGGGACAGTTATATTTGTTTTTATATCTGCGTAATCTTACGTTTCCGGCTTGCTACCTTTCTTGAACAGGACTTCGGTATGTGGATAGGCAAATTCAACGTCGTCTGTTTTTATCACGCGCTCGTAAATCTCCTTGGTTATTTTGCTAGAGGTCCCCTGAATTTTTGCAGCTGGAACAAAGTACCTCACATGAATATCGATTCCACTTGGAGCGAAGGATATCCGAGTATAAGGTTTTTCTTTGATTTCCTTTCTGAATTTCTTTGTGTGCTCCTCCGCAGATTCCAGCGCGATTTGTATCGCCCGGTCAAGGTTGCTTTCGTATGTAACGGTTGCAACAACCTGATTCAGAACGTAGTCGTCCTGAAGCGTGTAGTTTATTATGTTCTGCTCGAAGAGTATGGAATTCGGAATCATGATGGTTCTTCCGGAACTTTCCTCGCTGGGAACGATGCCGCCAACTTCCTTCAGGTAGATGTGCGTCAGCGTGATGTCTTCCACGTCGCCTTTAACGTTTCCTATGATGACCCTGTCGCCGATTTCAAAGGGTCTTTTTGCGATGATCATTATCCAGGCTGCAATGCCGGTTATCGGTTTTTGCAGGGCAAACCCGATGGCCGCTGACAGCAAACCGACGGTTAGACCTAAACCGGTCCACGAGCCGGTGTAGGAAAAAAATGCCGATATTATCAAAATGAAAAGGGTCACGTACCTGAACAATTTCGAGAATATTTCAACGTTTGAAATCTGCCTTTTCGTCTTGGCCTTTTCAAGCAGGCGTTTTTTTATGATGCCTAGGAGAAAGCTGAAGATTAGGTAAACAATGATTACTGTGAAAAACGTTCTCAGAAACGGTATGAAACTTTCGATGTCCCCAACAAGTCCGAAAAAATTTGCCATATAAAGTATATAAATCTCGGGTTTTTAAGTATATGGGACGATGGCTGGTGCTGCCCCAAGTTTTTCCGAGGTGCATGTCTTGAGAACCCTGCTGATGTTGAGAAAAAAACATGGCAGGAAAAGGCTTACGGATTCCCTGGATTTGGGTGAGGGTAGCATTCGCACCATTCTCAAAAAGTTGAAAACCCACGGGCTGATAGAATCCGACGAGTACGGACAAAAATTGAGTGCCAAAGGAAAACGCTATCTGAAAAAATATCTTGACAAATTCGATGCTCCGGAAAAATTTTCATCAACGGATTTGGATGGGAAGCAGGTTTTGTGTGTTGTACACGACGCGAGTAAAAGAGTTAGGAGTGGGGTAATGGAACGTGACACCGCAATAAAATCAGGAGCGAACGGTGCCTTAATCTTAACCTTCAACAAAAAATTGAAATTTCCGAATAAAGACGTAAATTTGGAGGATTACGAAGATTTGAACAGCAAACTGAAAGGTAAAAAATTCAGAAATGGTGATGTTGTCGTGATAGGTTTTGCGGACAATTACGCAAACGCGGAAAATGGCGCTGTTGCGATAGTACTTGGTCTTTTAGGATAATTTTTTATTTTTATATACCAGATGCATAAGTATAAACATGGACAAATTAGCCAAGTATGTGCTTACGTGCATTATTTTTATTTCAATTTTGGGTTACGTAGATGCGGTAAGGGTGGGTGTTGTCGTGGAGTTTCCGGATGGGGTTCTGTTTAAAAAGTGCGTTGCCGTGGATAATAACACCAATGCTTATGAAATTCTTCAAAAAACCGGCCTGGATATCGCCTGGAGTCCGGCATCACAGTGGGGTCACGGGCTTTGCGGAATCAATGGCATTGGTTGCCCGTCGGACAACTGCTACTGCAGGAACGAGTACTGGGGGTTTTTTATTCTACCCTATGGTGAAACGGAATGGATTTATTCACCCGTCGGATTTGACGGTGGAGAAAACTGCTGGAATCACGACCTGACCTCGTATGACGGGCATTACTGCGCCGCTGATAAGGATCTTATTGGGCTTGCATATGGTGGTTTTGGAACAACTCCGAGAAGTCTTGATTTTGGAGAGGTCTGCGCCGCAAGAAGTAGTGATGAGCGGAGGGATAGAAGTTTGGTTGTTAAAATAAATCCGGAAACTCCGAAGGCAGGCGGGGTCTTTACCATAACGGTTTTGTCAAACTCGGATTCAACTCCGATAACTGATGCGATTGTGACCGTGGATAATACCATGGACCTTCTCCCGAAACAGGAATTCAAAACCGATGAGAACGGGGTTGCTGAGATCAAAGTAAGCGAAAGCGGCAACTACGAAATACGGGTCTCGCATGAGGATTATGCACACAAAATGTTTACAATCAGCTTATTGAAAGAGGAATCAACGAGTAGCAGTACAAGTTCCAGCACAAGCAGTATTGAAAGCACGACCACGACAACAAGCGTTGCCACAACAACTTTAACTACAACAAGCATGGAAACAACAACTGTGGAGATAACGACCACCGTGGCGGAAAAAATTGTGACTGGAGATGTCATTGGCAAGCCGACAAAAAATCCAGGGAGTGATATTGCAACGATTGTGCTTATAACAACGTTCGTCGTTCTGACCGCGTATTACGCAAAACTTAAACTCAGGTGAGTTTGACTCCGACGATCTGCGATATGCCGTTTACCATCGTGACACCGATGGCGGACTGCGCATGCTTCAGGACGGAATTGTTATGCGTGACCAGAATGAACTGCGTCCCGGAATCCCGCAGTATTCTTGCAAGCCTGTCGGAGTTGTCGCTGTCCAGCGCCGCGTCCAGTTCATCGACGACGTAAAAGTATGCGGATTTGTAGCGCTGGATTGCCAGCAGGAACGCTGCCGAGGTCAAGACCTTTTCACCGCCTGACATCGCGTCAAGACTCATGATTTTCTTTCCACCCGGCGACGCCCTTATCAACAGGCCGCTTTCGGATATGTCCTTCGGGTTGTCCAGGGTTAACGTTCCCTTTCCACCCGAGAGCTCGCTGAAAATGTGCTCGAAATTCTCGTTCACAACCTCGAAGGTCTTCATGAACGTTTCGTGTTTCCTTTTCTCGACACTGTCCATGAAGTCGTATATCGACTGCCGCTCCGCTTTCAGCGTTTCCAGCTTTTCCAGAATGCTGTCCGTGTCTTTTTTCATCTCTTCGTAGGTTTCAATGGCTTTGAGGTTCACAGAACCCAGTATGTTCAAATCCTGCTCCGTTTTCAGTATCAGAGCGTCAAGTTCCTCGAGTGTTTTTTCCGGAATGAGCTCGAACTGCTCGAACACCTTGTAGCCCTCTCTGAGGTTGGCTGCCTCGGTCTCGGCCCTTGTCTTCTCGATTTCCTTCTCCTGGACGCTGCTGTTGATTTTTTCAACCTCAAACCCGAGTTCACCGTTTCTGTTGCTCACCTCGGTTATCTTGTTTTCGAGTTCAACGCGTTTTTCCATGAGTTTCTTTACTTGGGATACGGCGCTCAACGCTTCCTTTTCCTCGCTGTCGAGTTCGTTTTTTACGGTTGTTGCTCTAACCTCGGTTTCCTTAAGCTCAAGTTCCTTGGTTTTTTTCTGTTCCGAAAGTTCGCTCAGCTCCTTGGTGAGGTCGTTGAAATTCTGGGTTAAGTTCCTGATACGTTCTTCAAAGGTGCTGCGCTCTATCCTCTTGTTTCTTTCCTCGTCCTTGAGCTCGTCAACGTAATCCAGCTTCAGTTCCTTCCGCTTTTTAAGGAGCGCGTCCTGTTCCGGTTTTGTGTTTTCAAGCTTCTTCTGCAGCTCGGCTCTTTTCCTTGCGTTTTCGCTGATTTTTTTGTTCCTTTCAGATATCCTAGTTTCAACGGCTTTGATGCTTTCATGCAATTCGGAAACCTTTCCTGAAGTAAGGTTTTTTTCAAGTTTTATTTGTTCAAGTTCGGTTTTTTGTGTGGTAAGGGCGCTTTCCACCCGTATTAGGTTTTCCTCGTATTTTTTGCTTTTGGAGCGTACCTCGCCGAGCTCATCCTCCAGCTTCTCGGACTGTTTTTCTATCGCAACGAGCTCCTCTTTTATTTCATCGATGTTCGAGAACACGAGTTCGACCTTTTGCGTGTAACCGCCGGTCATGGCACCGCTCCTGTCCATCAAATCGCCGTCGAGCGTCACCATGCGCCACTTTCCTACGCCTATCGCTTTTGCAGTTTTGAAGTCCTTAACGAGCAGAGTATCGCCAAAAACGTAATCGAACACCTTCCTGAAACGCTCGTCGCAGGTTATGAAATCCTTGGCAAAACCTATCACACCGTCCGGTTTTTCCTTCCCGGTTTCTGCGGAAATTTTGTTGAGAGGGAGGAACGTCGCCCTACCTATGCGCTTGCTCCTCAGGTGCTCGATGCACTTTGCTGCGACCTCTTCGTCATCCACAACGAGGTTGAACATCCTTCCGCCGGCTGCAATCTGCAGCGGCAGTTCGTATTCCTTGTTGGTTGATTTGCCAAGCTGGGATACGGTTCCGTGTATGCCCTTGATGCTGCTCTTTAGCGTTAAAATTTCATTTATCGCCTTGCCAAGACCGCCGGACGAGCGCTCGAGGGTCGTGAGTTCTGCGTTTCTCTGGGCGTACTTCAGCTGCAGGCTTCCAATGTCTTCGTTGATCTTCTGCTCCCACGCCCTGAGTTTTTTTAATTCGTCTCTGAACCTTTCAAGTTCCTTTGATGTGTTTTTCTCTTCGGATGATTTTTTCTCAGTTTCTTTATCAAGTGACGACAGGTGCCTAGTTATCTCGCCGTGTTTTTTCTCAAGTTCTGACTTTTCGTTTTCAAGAGCCGTGATTTCACGTTTTTCTTCCTCGTCCGATTCCGACAGTAGATTCAGTGTGGATTGTATGTTGAATATATCCGACTTTATCTTATCGATTCTCTCCTCCAACGTCTGGTCGCCTTTCCTTCCGGTTTCGGATTCGATCTTCCTCGTAAGTTCCTCAAGTTCTTTGTCAACCCTGCCCAGCGCACTGCTGCACTCGTGCTGCTCTGCCTCGAGTTTTTTCCTCCGGGTTGTTTTTTCATCTATTCTGGTTTCTATTCCTGCAATATCGCCCTTAAGCCTTTCCGCGTTGTCCCTGAACCTGTTCAGCTCGCCCCTGAGTTCGGCGACTCTTGTCCCCTTCTCCATCTCGAGCTTGAGTATTTCGGAGTTGACGCGTTTGAGGTTTTCGTTTATCTCGGTTATTTCGGATTTGTTTTTGGTTATTTCCGTAAGGACCTGTTTTCTTTCCTCCCCGAGTTTTTCGATTTTCTTTGCCAAGCGTTCGTGGGTTTTTTCAAGGTCTTTTATACGCATATGGAGCTTGGTCGCCTTCGCCTTTTTCAGGGTCATATCAAGCTCCCGGTAACTGATGGCGTCGTCGCGCTCTTTTTTGAGTTCGGCCAGGTAACCCTGCTTCTCCCCGAGAACGATGTGCGTATCGGAAATTCTTTTCTCGACCTTCTCTAACTCCTTTATGGCCTTTTCCTTCTTCCTGTCGTACTCGGCTATTCCGCACAAATCGTCAAGATACCTTCTTCTTTCCTTCGGGTTGAGCTCGATGACCTTTGTAACGTCGTCCTGCAGGATTATGTTGTACTCGTTATCGCCTAGCAGATCCACGATTTTTTCCCTTCCGACACGTTTTCCATCCAGTTTGTATACGCTGTTGCCCTCGAGGTCAATCTCACGGGAAATCTTGAACTGTTTGTTATCGGGATCTGTAAAATAAGCGTTGACGATTGCTTCCTTTGCGGGTATATCGCTGACACCGCCATTGTATATCAGCTCCTGCATGCTATTAGCTCTAAGCCCGCGAGATTTACCGAGAACGAAGCACAGGGCTTCAGTAATGTTCGACTTCCCCGAACCGTTCGGTCCGACTATTGTCGTGAAGTTGTCTGGAAACTCCAGCAGCGTCCTGTCCCTGAACGATTTAAATCCTTTTATTTCAAGTTTGTCTAAGTGCATCCTGAGATTTATTATGAATCCGCGTTTAAATTATACCATGATTTCCCTTGTTTATGACGTCAAGAAATACCGCGAACTTCTGGAAAAAACCGTAAGGAAAAACCAGGTCGTGATAGAGATAGGTCCGCACGTTGGAAAAAGCACGGAGAGGTATTTCAAAAAAACCAAACTCACGGTAGTTGTTGACAAAGCAGAGCAGACAAAAAATTCTTTTGAAAAATTGCTAAGAGAAAATGAAAATTTGAAGTTCGTTCAGGGGGATGTCCGCGGCTTTGAAACCATAAAAAAAGTTTTAAAACTTACGAAAACCTGCGATGTTCTCGCGGTTGACATGGGCGGTGGTCGCTATCCCGATACGGTGTTCAAGGTTTGGGCGACCTGGAGCGGCGTTTTCAAACCGAAGCACTCTGTGATAAGGAATAATGGGTTGGCAGAGTTTGTGCAACGTGCAAAGATTGATGATGAAAAAATAATGAGAAAATTTGGTGACGACGGATGGCTGTCAACATGGGGGCGAGCGACACCTTACAAACTGAAAAAACAGCTTGATGAATTTTCGCACTGGGTTAATATCAACGAGAAGTTATAGCAAATTGCAAAAATATTTGAACCATAATTGCAATTTGCTAGCTAGCAAAACACATTAATTTATGAACTTTTTACGTATGTTTTGCTATTAAAATAGCAAGTTTGCAGTTTTCAACGCCTTTCGTTGCGCTGATTTTGCCGAAAAGTTCCTTGATTTTTTGCGTTTTTCCAGACACGATTAAAACCTCGACGCATTCGTCGTGTGAAATGTGCGAGTGCATTACTGATTTTATGGATTTGCTGTAATCGTGCTGAAGTTCAGTGAGTTTATGTGTCACATCACCTGTGTGATGGTTGTATATGTATGAAATGCTGCCGATGACCTTTCCCTGCTCCGCTTCCATGTTTTTTTGCGTTATGAACTCCAGAACAGCGTCGTTTATCGCCTTTGAACGATTTGGATATTCTAAATCAAGAATAATCTTATCGAATTTCTCAACAACCCTGCTCGGCAACGAAACCCCGAATCGTGTCACCCTGTCAATCATTTCGTGTCACCATGTTTTTAAACCTATTGTCTTATAAGTAACACGAATTTAAAAAACGTGTTACTAAAGAGGTGATTTGAATGGTTTGTTATGCTGTGCCTGCGACTGCGGCAATTCTGGTTTACGGTCTTAGAAAAGGTAAAAGTGAAATCGGCGGTAAAGCGCATTATTACTGGCTGAACCTCCTGCTGTTTGGTGCCTCGATTTTCGGCGTGGTTGACCATCTGTGGAATGGCGAGCTTTTTTTGATAAGTGCAAACCCGTTGATGGACCTTGCGCTGGGTTTTGCCATAACCGCAACCATATTCATTGCATGGGGTTTGATTGTTGCTTTGGATAAGGCAAAGGCACCGGAACCTGCAGTGGTTTGATAAATCAAGATACAAGCCTCAGGTAATCCTTTATCTCATCCCAGGAAATCGAACATCCGGAAAACTTCAGCGAGTACAGGACGGCCTCGAGAACCTTGTTTTTTTCGGGATACAGATATTTATCCAGAATTCCGCGCTCGTAAGCCACCGCCGCAACCTCGGCCGAGCGCAATATCGGAACGTCTGGCAATAAAATCGAAAGTTTTTTCAGCTGGCTGTTGTTCACGTGAATCTCGCGGTTTATTCGCCCCGTAAGAACCCCCTTCAGTTGCACCGGGTCCTCGATAAAAAGACGGGTCGTGCGCTCGTCCACGAGAATGGCATCCGCCTTGATTTCTTTGGCAAGCGCCATGACCTCCGCCTCGCCCCGGTGGATGACATTCAGCGGAACATGCCTCGATTCGAACACTGAGTTACAACAGTTGAGAATTGTGCGCGTGACTTCATCGTCCGGCTCTTTGATTTCAATTGCGTGTTCGGAAAAAAGCTTCTTTATCCGCAGCGACTCAAGCGCGTAGCGTTTCGAATTCATGGGGTTGACGACGACTTCATTGTAAACTGTGGGTGTTACGAAAATTTTCGTGTTCAGTAACGCGAGAGCCGGTGACAGGCAATTCGTTGCCAGCGATATTATTGCGCTTGAGTCCGCGACTATCATGTTGTTTAATTATGCCAGAATCAGAATAAATCCTCGTCCTGGGCGTAATTCCTTCCGAGTTTCAACGCGATTTCCGCCTTCATCAGTTCTCTTCCGAGGTATGCAGCATGAGAAGTATCGATTTTTATTCGCGATAAAATTTCGCGATATAATTTTGTTGCATTGTTGCTGATGAACTTTAACTTTGGTTTTTTTCTATGATAAAAAATAACGACGATTTTTTTGTTTTTTATAAAAATTTTGAAATGAGAATCATCAAGAACGAATTTTCTTTTTTCTTTAACGTTTACGGTTTTTACTTTTTCTTCATCCGGGGTTGTGATTGTTTCAATTTTTCTTTTATCCTTCAGTTTCAGCAGGTCAATTCCCAAATCCTTAGGTGTCTGGTTTTGTTTTTTTGAAAGCCATAGCATCTTCACTGCGGTTGCCAACTCACCAACGCTGCCTGCCGATTTCACGCTTGCCTCGGGCGTGAATATCAGGTCGATTTTCAGCTCGGATGCTATTCCTGCCAAAAGCGCATTAATGCCGATTGAATCTGCATCGAAAAGCTCTGTAACGTTGCCGACACCCATAAGCATCGGGACCTTCGGATTTTCATTGCGGAATTTTATGTATGCGCTTAGGGATTCCGTAAATCCGAAGTTTAGGGGTTCGAGGATTGGATCAACAATGATTTTTTCGAATCCTGTTTCCTCTTTTAACTTTTTTATTATTTTTTTAAGCAGAATTATTTTCTCATCCGGTTTTTTCGGAACTTTTCCGTTTCTGTCCCGCGGGATTACGACCGCCGGGATTTTTATTTTTTCTGCGACTTGGTAGTTGGTTTCGTCCAGGCTTAGGATTAGGTCAACACCAGAGTTTGTAGCAGTGAGAATTTCATTTTTATTTAATGTATCAACTGACAGAGGAATAGCAAATTTTCGTAGTATTCTTACGATTTTATTTATTTTTTTGGAATTGTCTTCTCCGGAAATCATGCCGATATCAAGAACGTCGGCCCCGGATTTTATGTAGTACTCCGCCCTTTCCAGTAAATGTTTTTTTGAAAGTTTTGGTGCGTCAACGATTTCTGCTATGACGTATGGTGCGCCATCAAGTGTCAGGTTTCCGATTTTCATGTGTCCTTTTTTCCTTTTGTGAAATTTTTCCAGCAATTTTTCTGTTTTTTCTTTTTTTTCTTTGGCAATTAGGTCATCAGCAGGAATTTTTGATGAGAGTTTTACTTTTGAGTCCAAGATTAGAGGCAAATCCGAAAAGTGCTTTGTCCCCTTGAAACACGGAATTCCGAGCTTTTTTGTGATGAGCGAAACATCACCCAAAATCGAGCCGGGAACGATTATTCTTGAAACGCCCTTGAGGTTTTTTTTCCGAAGTTCTTTCAGGATGAGGTTTGGTGTAAGAAGTGATGCAACATCCAAGGGACAGATAACAACATTCCCGAAATTCCTCAGTTCTTCTGCCGCCGTCCTTCCTGTAATCAGGAGTGTTTTTTTCTTCATCTTTTATTCTTAGTTAATTATAGTAATAGCAAAATGAAATTCGACGCAGATATAAAGATTAAACTGAAGCCGGGCGTTATGGATGCGGAAGGGGAAACAGTGGCAAAATCGCTAAAGCTTCTTGGTTATCCGGTCGATAAGGTCGCGTCTGTGAAGGTTTACAAGGTTACGGTGGACGCCAAAACGAAGGAGGAAGCGAAAAAACTCTTGGACGACGCATGCAAAAAACTGCTCGCAAACCCGGTGATACAGGACTACAGTATTTATTTCTAGACAATTAAACGGTAATAATGGAGCTCTATAAAAAAATTCTTGAAGGAGTCTATGAGATAAACCTTCTGGGTGCAAAGGATTCCGATTTGAGGAGGATTACGAAGGAGCGCTCCCTTGGTTTAAGTCTCGATGAACTGAAAAAAATCCGCGAATACTTCAAGAAGGAAGGTAGAAATCCTACTGACGTCGAGCTCGAGGCGCTTGCACAGTCATGGAGCGAACACTGCTGCTACAAGAGCAGCAAGCCAATACTGAAAAGAACGGTTTTCTGCATAAAGGCGCCGCAGAACATATGCGTAATTGCAGAGGACGCGGGGGTTGTGGAGTTTGACGACAAGCACGCTTACGTTGTTGGTCTTGAGTCGCACAATCATCCGTCTGCGCTGGATCCTTACGGCGGAGCAGCTACGGGGGTTGGCGGGATTCTGAGGGATGTCGTCTGCATGGGCGCGCAGCCGATTGCGCTTCTTGACCCGCTGTTTTTTGGTCCCTTGGATTATGAAACAAAAAAACTCCCGAAGGGCGTTAAGCATCCGAGATACCTGTTCAAGGGCGTTGTCAGCGGTATTGCTGATTACGGAAACCGCGTCGGGATACCGACGGTTGCAGGCATGGTGTACTTCGATGAATCGTATGTCGGGAACTGCCTGGTCAATGTGGGTTGTGTTGGGATTGTAGGAAAAAACAAGGTAGCGCACAGCCGTGTCGGCGGTGCTGGTGATGTTTACATAATGGTTGGTGGCAAGACAGGAAGGGACGGAATTCACGGCGTAACGTTCGCATCGACAGAACTAACTGACAAGAGCGAGGAAAAGAGCATTCCTGCAGTGCAGCTTGGCTATGCGATTATGAAGGAACCGCTTATGCATGCGTGTCTTGAGGTAAATGAAAAGGGTCTTCTTACCGGAATGAAGGATTTCGGCGGTGGCGGCTTGAGCTGCGTTTCTTCGGAGATGGCGCATGCCGGCGGCAAGGGGGCTGTGATAGAACTTGAAAAGGTTCCGTTGAAGGAAGAGGGTCTTAAACCCTGGGAAATCTGGGTCTCGGAATCGCAGGAGAGGATGATGCTATCTGTAAAACCGCAGAACGTTGAAAAGGTTCTTGAGATATTCAAATTCTGGGATGTTCCTGCCTTTGTCATCGGAACTGTTGATAACAGCAGGCGGATTAAGGCAACATACCAAGGCAAAAAAGTCCTTGACCTTGACCTGAAGTTTCTCAACGAGGGTGTGAGCTACGAAAGGCCGTGTGTTTACAAAAAGGGGAAGGCAAAGGAGCCGAAGTTCAAACTTCCTGACCTGAGCGAAGTCGTATTGAAGGTTCTGAAGTCGCAAAACATCGGAAGCAAGGAAGCGGTTATAAAAAGATACGACCACGAGGTTCGCGGCAATACGGTATTGAAACCGATGCAGGGCGCTGTTAATTTTCAAACCCATGGCGACGCAGCAGTTTTGAAGCCACTGAAAAACAGTTTTAGAGGATTGGCACTTACAACCGACGTGAATCCGAGGTTCTGCCAGCTTGACCCTTACTGGGGTGCCGCATCCGCGGTTGAGGAAGCGATAAGGAATCTGGTTGCTGTAAATTCTGTTCCGCACTCGCTTGCGGACTGTTTGAACTTCGGTAATCCGGAAAAACCAGAACGCATGGGCGATTTTGTAAAAACCACGGAGGGACTTTACTTTGTCGCAAACGCCTTCAAGATTCCATTCGTTTCCGGGAATGTCAGTCTTTATAACGAGGGTGTGATAGGACCAATAAACCCGACCCCGACCATACTTGGCGCGGGGATTGTCAAGGATGTGAGAAAGGCCATAACCGTGGATTTGAAAAAACCGGGGAACTTTATTTACCTTATCGGGGAAACCGAAATGGAGCTTGGCGGTTCCGAGTATTACAAAACCATGGGAGTAAGCGGCGGCGTTGTGCCGAGGGTTAACCCAAAGGAAACAAAGAAAAAAATGGATTCATTGCTAAAGGCCATGGATAAGGGCCTGGTTAGGAGTTGCCACGATTTGTCAGAGGGCGGTTTGATTGTTGCAGTATCTGAGATGGCGTTTGGAGGCAACCTCGGTGCACGACTGGATTTGGACGCACTTGGGAAATTGCGCACAGACTTCAAATTGTTTTCCGAAACAAACGGCAGATGGTTTGTTGAGGTTGAAAGTGCCAGTTCTAAAAAATTCGAGAATATCATCAAAGCCAAAAAAATCGGTCAGGTCATCAGGGAAAAAAGAATCATGGTTTCGGACAAAAAAACGGAGCTTAATTTTTCGCTTGAAGGCTTGCGCGAACAGTGGTGCTCGGCTGTTGAGAGGGAAGAATGAAGGTCTGCATATTGCGCATGGAGGGAACGAACTGCGAGGAGGAGATGAAAACCGCATTCGAAGCTGTCGGTTTCGAAGCAGAACACGTTCATCTGAAACAATTACTAGGCGAATGTGGCAAAGATTTGAAAAGAAACCTGTTCGATTACGACGTTCTGATGCTGCCCGGGGGTTGGTCTGCCGGGGATTACGTGCGAGCAGGCGCGATTTTTGCAGCGAGAATCAAAAGCAAGTTAGTTCGCGATGTCGAGGAGTTCGTGAAGGAAGGCCGGCTCGTTGGTGGCGTGTGCAATGGATTCCAGATTCTGATAGAGCTTGGACTGCTACCAGGATTCAACGGCATAAGCAAGCAGCCGGAAGCTGTGTTGACTAACAACCGCAACGGGAAATTCCAGTGCAGGCCGGTTTACATAAGACACGTGAACGAATGCAAGCTTACGGAAAAAATTCCCAAAAATAGGGTGATGCAGATACCTGTCGCGCATGCGGAAGGAAGACTAAACTTTGGGGATAAAAACGTTGAGGCCCTCAAAAAACTGCAGGAAAACAGGCAGATTGTGTTCAGGTACTGTTACTCTGACGGCAGCGATGCTTCCGGAAAATTCCCGTGGAACCCGAACGGTTCGTTGTACGACATTGCCGGGATATGCAATCCCGAAAAAAACGTGCTTGGAATGATGCCGCACCCTGAACGTGTTATTGAATCAATACAACAGGCCGACTGGACGAGGAGGGAATACAAAACCGGCGATGGAAGGATTTTCTTTGAGAGCATTGCCGAACACCTGAAGAAGAATAAATGTTAACTATCAAAGGGGATAGCTGCTATATCAACTACTGCTGGCTTCAGCCGCAGCGAAGACCTTCGTCTTCGCGCGCACGAAGAGGATTTAACCTCTTCGTTGCGGCAGTTTGATACGCTGATATCCGCCTAATCAGGTAGTGCCATGAACTATCCCTAAAGGAGGCGGATATCACGCGTTTTTAAACTTTTTTTCTTACTAATAAAGGATGGAAAATAAACCTAAACGTTCTGGACGCAAAGTGTTCAGCAAGGAGAAAGAGGATTATTGGGTTTGCAAAGAGTGCAGCTATTTTCACAGGGGCGAGCATGCACCGGAGGACTGCCCATACATTACAAAGGAGAAGATTGCGGATGGGGTGAAAAAAAATGACAAAAGAAAAACTGGAAGTGTATAAGTGCAATGTTTGCGGGAATATTGTTGAGGTTTTGTTTGTCGGTGGCGGAGAGCTTGTCTGCTGCGGACAGCCGATGGAGCTGCTTACGGAAAAAACAGCAGACATAGGAAAAGAAAAACATGTGCCGGTAATTGAGAAAACAAAGAGCGGCGTGAAGGTAAAGATCGGTTCGATTCCGCATCCAATGGAGGAGAAGCACTACATACAGTGGATTGAGCTGATAGCGGATGGGGAGATTTACAGGAAGTTTCTCAAACTAGGAGAGGCACCAGAAGCTGAGTTTTGCATAAAGGCCAAAAAAATCAGTGCAAGAGAATACTGCAACTTGCATGGTTTGTGGGAAGGTTGAGGTGAAAAATGAAAAGCTTGAAAGGAACGAAAACGGAAAAAAATCTTCTCGCCTCCTTCGCTGGTGAATCGCAGGCGAGAAACAGATACACGTATTTCGCAAGCGTGGCGAGGAAAGAGGGTTATGAACAGATATCTGCGATATTTCTGGAAACCGCAGACAACGAGAAGGAGCACGCAAAGAGGTTTTTCAAGTTGTTGAAAGGCGGGGAAGTGGAGATCGTTGCTTCATACCCTGCTGGCGTGATAGGAAACACCATGCAGAATCTCGAAGCGGCTGCGGCGGGAGAAAAACTCGAATGGACGAAACTTTACAAAGAGGCGGAAAAAACAGCAAGGCAGGAAGGGTTTCCGGAGATTGCAAAACAGTTCAAGGAGATTGGCGAGGTGGAGGCGGAACACGAGAAGAGATACAGAAAACTGCTTGCGAACGTCAAGGCCGGAAAGGTTTTCAAAAGGGACAGGGTCGTAAAGTGGAAGTGCAGAAACTGCGGCTATGTTCATGAAGGGAAAGAAGCTCCGGAGAAATGCCCGGCATGCGATCATCCGCGAGCGTATTACGAATTGTTGTGCGAGAATTATTGAATTCGAGTTATTACAACAATCGGTAAACGAGATAAAGTATAAGGAGGATTATAAGCGCTTCATCAGCAAAGCTGAGGATAATCCTCAAATTTTCTTTAATTTTTTCTTTTCTAGTGCGAGTTTTTCTTTCGATTTCGTCTGAGGGCCAATGCATACCGTCAGTCATCTCAGAATCAGACGTTCTCTATCCTGGGTGCAAGGTAGTAAACAACCCTGCCCTCACCTATGGCATATTCCGCCCTCAGCGGCGAATCGGTTTTCAGTTTTATGATTACTATCGAGGTCGCATCCGCTGCAGATAGAATGTTATTCAGGTATTCCAAAGAAAAAACCGAACGCGCTTCCTTTACTTCTTTTTTTACGTTTATTCCAAGAATCTGATCCTTTTCAAAGTTTATGTCAACGCTTCCGGTGTCGCCATCGGCCTTTATGGAAAACCCCTCGCCTGCCTTCAATGCGACGTGATTGCTCACGAGTTCCGCATCCTTCAGGGCCTCTTTTATCGTGTTCGAACCGAGTTTCACCTCGGCCGTGAATTCTATTTTCGGCTCCCTCGGGGGTGTTGATGACGACTCGAGAATGCCGATGCTAAAGGACCGGGTTGTTCCGCTTCTGAAGTTTATCTTCAGTCTTGATTCTTCCAGCGATAACTCGATTTTATCTTCTGCCCTCGCGCGCTTTGTTATCTTGGACAGTTCCGCAAAATCAACTCCTATGCTCGTTGGATTGTCGACCTTGTAGCTTTCAAACCCCTTCGCAGGAAGCTCGAAATCGACCAGCGCGATTTGCGACGGGTCCATGGCTCGGAGTTTCAACCCTTCCTTCTCAATCTGTAGCGTTCCTTCGTCAATAAGGGAGGCAATCGCATCAATGCTGCTTTTCCATGATTTTGTATCGTTTATAACGGCCTTGAACATTCCAACCACCATCAAGAATTATTCACTTAGTAATTGCATTAAAGGTATTTAAATCTCTCTTGGACGAATTTCTTTTCCAAGGTTAATAAAAACATCGCCGCCTTCGGCCCGCGTTCTTTTCCGATGAGGGCGAGGTATATTGCTGTAAATAATTCGTTGGGGTTTATGCCGATACCACGCGCGGTTTCATATATCTTTTTGTGGAGTTCTTCGGGGGTTTGTTTTTTGTCAAGTTCGGGAATCAGTTTTTTCAAACCCTCTTTCTGTTTTTCGTTTAATTTGTTTTTTACTTCATCCGGATTCTCGAGAATCTTGAACCGCAGGTAATCTGGTCCGTATTTTTCGACCCAGTTCTTCGACCTCTGCAATCTTGCTTTAAGCCGCTCGTCATCAAAATTCTCGAAACCCATGTCCTCGATTCTTTTTTTGATGATTTTGAAATTAAGGTCGGGCACTATCTGCGACAGCGTCGCGCAGAGCGTAAACGGAACCTGCAGTTTTTTAGGTTTTCCGATTTGCGAGAGTTTATACATCAACTTCAGCTTTTCGTCGCTGCTGACTTCTGCTTCGTCGTATTCGTCAGTCATGTTCGGAACTCTCGTAAGGTCAACATCACGTTGTTTTTCTAATCTCTTGTAGAATAAAAATTTGAGAACTTCGGGCTCTCCAATTTCGTTCCATTGTGCCAGGGTTATGACATTGCCCTTTGATGACGAGATTTTTTCCCCATTTAGAAGTAGGAATTCATAGATTACGGGATATGGCGCAGTCCAGCCAAAGACTTCCTCTGAAATTTTTTTGCTCGTTTCATAAGAACCGCCTGCGGATGCGTGATCCTTTCCCAGAGGTTCGCATGTGACCTTGAAGTGCTTCCATCTGGCAGCCCACTCAACGCGCCATGGCAGTTTGCCCTGGCCTTTGGTTATGTCTGATTCACCAACATGCCCGCAACCCTTGACAGTCAGTCCTTTCTCTTTTTCTTCGGGATTTGATTCGCAAACGTATGAAACGATTTTTTTGTTGTCCCATCCCGTTGCCTTGGTTGTTGATATCCTGCCGCATTTTGAACAAATCGCGTTCCATGGGATGTATTCCTCCGGCAGCGGGTGTTCGCGGTATTCGTTCAGTATCTTTGTTATCGTGCTTTTTTTATCCAACGCCGTTTTTATCTCTTCAACAAGTTTTCCTGTTTTGTAAATCTCACGTGCGGAGTAGTGCTTTGGCTCTACACCATACGTCTTAAGTTCCTCAAGAAACGGAACAGCAAAATGCTCGACAAAATTCTTGTGGCATTTTTTTGGGTCAGGAATGTCGTAAACCGGAAATCCAAGAAAATCCTTGAGCAATTCCATGCCTTTTGGAACGCTCCGGAACGGGTCGGAATCGTCAGCAATCCAGATGAACTGGACTTTTGCGTTTTTTTCCTCCAGAAGTTTACGAACAGCGTCGCCGCGGATAACATCGCTGGCGTTACCTATGTGCGGAATTCCCGATATTGAAGTGCCTGTTGCGATGACGTGTTGTTTTCCTTTTTTCAACAGTTCCTCTGTTACGGTTTCTGACCAATGGACTTCCATGTTTATATTTAATTGAGTACTAAGGACTATTTTACTTAAAAATCCAGGATATAATGCTTGTGATGACTGATGGGCGATCTGATTCGTGATGACGCGAACAACCACTGAAGCACCATTGTAACGAGTAAGAATGAAAGACGAAATAGAACGTGCACTCGAGCACATCGGCGAAACGCACAACATCAGAAAAAAACTCTGGCACATGGACGAGCGTGTAGAGAATTTACGCTATGGAATTCGGCAGGGGGACGATGCGATTGTCGTTGGCGACATTGTTATGAACATGGAGGGCCCCTATCCGATGAAAATCGGTAGAAAAACCGGATTGATACACACATGCTCAGATGTTGTTATAATGGGTGCAAGGCCATTGTTTGCACTGAACGCGATGCAGGTCAATTCGATAAAAGAGGCCGAGGAAATTGTCGAAGACCTGAAAAAACAGAGCACCGGCTTAGGGGTTCCAATCGTCGGCGGTAACACGCAGACGGAAAACGAACTAACACCGTGCGTTTCATTCGCTGTTTACGGAAAACTTGTAAAGAAACCCGTTCCCGATTGCGGAGCGCAAACAGGTGACAGGATATTCATGCTTGGTTCGATTGTTGAAGGCGAAATTGGGGAGCGCGTTTATCGAGCAAAGACAAAATTCGATGCGTTTTTGGAGATGGTTGAGAAAGATGTAAAGATAAATGCATCAAAGGACTGCTCACGCGGGGGCTGGTTTGGAAATCTTATGGAAATCCTTGTGAAAAGTAAGCGGGGGATTAAAATTACAAGCATTCCTTATCCGAGACTCACGCGGTATATGGGGACGTACCTTATTTCCGTGCCTGAAACAGAAGACGAAAAGGTCATAGAAATCGCAACAAAACACAAATGCCCGATTGTTGGTGTTGGAGATGTTACAAACGAACTGGCAGCGAAAATCGGTGCAAAAACCGTAGTCAACAAAAGAAAATTCGAATCTCTGGTAAGGAACACGCCATATAAGAAAGTGGAGTGATTCTTAAAGATGGAGCTACTAAGGAAAACAAAGAGTATTTGTCCGAAATGTTTGAGATCCATTAACGCAGAGATTGTTGATGATAATGGAAAGGTTCTTATAAAGAAGAACTGCAAAGAACATGGAAACTTTGAAGACCTTTACTGGAGCGATACAGAGCACTACAAATGGATGATGAAGTTTCAGGATGATGGCAGTGGCGTAAAAAACCCAAAGACAAAAAGGGTCCGCGGATGTCCGTACGATTGTGGGCTGTGCGATGAACACAAGAGCCACACTATGCTGGGCATCATAGACGTTACAAACAGGTGCAATTTAAAATGTCCGGTATGTTTTGCGAATTCTGACGCCCTTGGTTATTTGTATCAGCCAACAAAGGAACAAGTAGTAGAAATGATGACTAACCTATTGAACAATAAGCCCGTTGCTACAAAGGCCCTGCAGTTTTCTGGCGGCGAACCCACAATGAGGGATGACCTGCCAGAATTGGTAAAGACAGCAAAAGGGTTGGGGTTTAAGCATGTTGAGGTTGACACAAACGGGGTAAGGATTGCAAATGAACCAGAATACGCAAAGAAACTTGCAGATGCTGGGACAAATTTGATATACCTACAGTTTGATGGTTTGGATGACGGGGTTTATAGAAAAACGCGGGGCGTTCCGCTTATGGAAACAAAACTTAAGGCGATTGAAAACTGGAAAAAAACTGGTAGATGGGTTGTTTTTGTAGTAACTCTGGCTAAGGGGGTAAATGATCATCAGATAGGCGAGATCATAAGATTTGCAATTAAAAACAAGGACGTTGTCAGAGGCGTGAACTTTCAGCCAATTTCATTTTCGGGTAGAGCAAGTAGAATGGAGGTCAAGAAAAAACGCATCACCACAGACCAGTTTATAAAATTGGTTGAAAAGCAGACCAATGGTTCTATAAGGGTGAGGGACTTTTATCCGGTTCCGTCGATTGTTCCTGTGTCAAGATTTGTTGGGGCATATTTGGAAAAGCCAAAACCCGAAGCTACTACACATCCTCTTTGCGGCGTAGGTACATATATCATGATAGACGAAAACGGAAGTTACATTCCGATAACCGAATTGATTGATGTTGAAAGGTTTATGGATATACTAAAAAAAGCAACCCGAGAACTAGTGAATGAAGGTGTAATATCAAAAAAACTTAGGTTAGGTAAAGTGAGGGTTGGTGCTAAGTTATTGAAGGAAATCGCCTTGGAGATTAAAAATCCGAAAATCAGAAGATTGATTATAAAGGCACTGAAGGATGGGTGTTACGAGGCTTTACGACCTTTCCACTACAACAGCATAATGATTGGATGTATGCACTTCATGGACGCGTGGAATTTTGATTTGGACAGGGTGCAGAGGTGTGTTATCCATTATGCCCTGCCGAATGGAAAGATTATTCCGTTCTGCAGTTACAATTCGATACATAGGGAAAATATCGAGAGAGAATTTGCTGTCCCTATAAAAAACTGACGACTTTAGCTTATTCCGTACATTGGAAAATACGTAGTTTATCTTCTTGAAAAGAATAATTATTTAAAAAAGAAAAACGTTGATGAAAAAGAAATTAATACATCTATAATAATAGATAATCGCATCTCGCCGCTGTAGCTCAGCTTGGGAGAGCACCTGGCTGAAGAGAGCCCCTTTCTTTCTTTTCTAAAAGAAAGAAAGGCCCTCGGGTTCAAAGAAAGAAAAACCCGATATCTCTGGCACCAGGGTGTCGGGGGCTCAAATCCCCCCGGCGGCAAAGAAACCCTTTTCTTTTAGAAAAGGGGGGAGGAATTTACTTGGAAAATTTGGGATATACTACGAGATAATGCGTTTAGTGGGACTGAAAGTCCCACAAAACTCGTTTCGGGGAATCAGGATATCTGTAAACTGAAGGGGCGGTAGCTCCTGCGGTTCAGGTTCGAATCCCCCCGGCGGCAAACATTTAACAAAATGCCAAAAACAAAAGAACCAGACATCGTTGATCGTGAACTCGGACGGCAACTTGCCGGAGCTCTCAAGGGCGTGGACAACAGAGACGTAGCAGTAGGTTTATTGAAGGATGCGCTGGACCGGGTGACTGCCAGCCCAACCGTGCGTACGGCCATTGTTGGTGTCAATGCTAAAAAAGGCGTTACGGAGGACATGATAGATGCCTTTGATGCTTCTACGGATTTACTTGTACGTGGTCCGTTAGTTATGAACTTTGATATAGGGGAACATGAGGAGTACACGGTTGCTGTTTTTCTTGACCAGAGCGGTAGGGTTAGGTTATCATCATCTCAAGACCTAGAAAAACTTCAACCTGAAGAACATGAAGTTTTGGCGGAAGAATTGTTTAAACGGGGGGTTGGTCCGGAGGATGTTGTTGAGGGAATACGACAGCAGGTAAGGGTAAGAACAAACAATATACGACAATTTGCTAGTTTTCTGGAGTATGAACATGGAAAAGAGTAGAATGGATGAGGATATCATCCCAGAGGATTTGAGATTGGATTTGGAGAAGGCACTGGAGGAGGTAAGAAGAGTTGTGGAAAGCGGATAGTTTTCTATCTTTTTACTCCCATCCGTCTCTGATGTAATACTCTGATACCAAACTATGATAAAGTTCGTATTCCTCCTCGTTCAACACGCGCTCACCTGCTCTTACATAACCTATTCCGTTTAAGTGAACAAAGAAATCGCTTTCGTTCCAGAAACCCGTGTATTTTCGTGAGTCGAATACCCCAACGCCTGACCTTTTTTCACCCGGCACTGGTGTTCTTTCTATAGCATCCGCAACCTGTTGGTATCTATTAAGCATTCTGCTTGTGCTCACCGGTGCGCTGCCTCCCAAGAGAAAATCAAGAGGGTGCCCCCCTCCAAGCATATGTCCGAGTCCATCTGCTGTGTACGGAACGCCAACGTCTTTTATTTCTATGCCTTCGGCACTTAACTCACGCAAAATCCACAGGGTTGCCAAGCCCGCAAGCACGCCTCTGTCCCTGTATGCAAAAACCGATGCGAACGGATTTTCTTGGTAGAGTTTCATTCTGGACTGTATGTTGTGCCGTGCATTGCTGTTTGGTGCAGCATCAAAAAGCTGCTGGAATCCTGCCAAAACGCGTTCCCTGTTTTCACGCGATGCGGTGCGATAACTTTCATTCCATCCGGTATCTTCTTCATTAACGCACCAGAACGGAACGTACTGCACAGGATAGATGACAGCAAAGGGTTTTCCGTCGTTGAATGTGAAAAATTCCTTATCTTTATCTGCTACAAACCATCCCTTGTAAAAAAACGGGTTTTCAGGCAGCGGTTTGATTAGGTGGATTTTGAAGAACGCTGTTGCAACTGCAGGGCTTCTTGGTGGTGGTGCGGATTTACCCATATAAGGCACCATCTCGGCGCCATCCATTCTGCCACGCTCTAAACCATCAGTTACTGCCCAGTCATACTCTGTAACCCCGGTTGGGTCTAAACCCTCGGATAAACCCAAGCCGATGGTCATCTTTACTGCCAGGTTCGCTAGGGTGTCTGTATATCCACAAGGGTCGATGAGTGACACAAGTTGTACGGTTTTGGGAACATCAAGGCCGTGTTTGCCTTCTGCATCCGTCCATTTCAGAGGAAATTTGAGTTCCTCTGCGGCTGCCACAACATCGAGCGGTTTAGCACACAACTGTTCCTGAATTTGTCTTGCCCTTTCGGAAACGGTTCCTGTCCATTCCCTATGGGCTTTCGGGTCGCGCCATACCCCTCTGGGCAGCAAACCGTGCTCGTCCATCCACTCTACGGATGGAGAATCTTCTTTATCTCTAATTCTCATCAACAGAGATTCATCAACGGGTGGCATCTCTTGTGCCTTTTCCGGTCTTCGTCTGAGCATCTTGTTTAACGGATGTTTATTTTATAGGGCTTTCGAAAGTAAAAACCGCTACTACAGGATAACTAACATTTAAATTAATCCGCACTATAATTTCTCATGACCAAAAAGAAGCAAAAGCCCGTAAGGGTCGTCAGCGGAAACGACTTTGTGAAGGTTTATCTGAGATACGGGATTGAACGGCTTCTTGATGAAGGGCACTGCTCAATTGGTGAGGTTTCCAGTTTTGACAACAACGGGGAGTTCACCAAAAAACTCCTGAACGAGCCTGCTTTCAGGAAGCACCGTGAGAAGGCCAAGGTTAAGGATAGCCTTTGAGATTTATACTCAATCTTCCCTAAGGGTAATGGGATTTTAATGGCTTACAGGGAACGTGTTTCTGGAGGGGTGCCTGCTGAGGACATACGAGATGAAGTTCGGATTTGCATTGAGAATATCCGTGCTCTTGAACAACAACGGAGCGTAGACTATAGGATCGTGGAAACGGCGCTTGGTAGGGGTTTTGAGATGCTCCTGCCACCAAGAGGCATTCCTGCCGAAGAAAGAATGATACTGCAACCGGAAGAAAGAGACATGTTGATTGCTACGATGGTTGAAGCAACAGGTTATAACGGGACATACGCTGGTGCAGGTAAAATCACTGTGGGTGAGGAGGCTGCCAGAAGGCTTATAGTTGCGATGGTAAATACGCAGGATGCTACTGTTGCTGGAGAGATTGAAACACGACTTATTGAGGCGGTACGTGGTGGTAGAGGATTAGATCAAAATCTGATAGCCCGTGGTAGCCCAAGAGAGCTACTTACTCTGGACGGGACGCGTGGCGGATTGAATCGCGCACTTTTGAATGTTACGGAAAAAATCTCGCAGGATTTTTTTGAAGACTCGCGCCCAGCTCTGGAGATAATGCAGCCAACAACGGGGGCGACGGATATAATGAGGAGATGCGAATCAGAAGGGATTGCGCACTTGGTTAATGTGTTGAACGCAATGCGCGAAGAGGGTGTTGTTGTGGGGCTTATCCTACTCAAAACCCCCGGTGATGAAAAGAGACTCGAAGCAAACCGTGAAGCTTTGTTTAGAATGACTCATAGTATGCTGGGGCAGGAGAGAACTGCAGAGGCTGTGAGAACGCTTGCCAGAGACAGACTTTGGAGGTTACCAAACCAAGTCTGGGATTTGGCAGGAATAAGAGGGTAATACCTCATTTGAAAACTTTTTATATGTTGGCTTCGTGTGATTAAATGATGAGACGTAGAGAGGTGTACGGACAACCGAGGTTATTTGATGATTATGGATGCCCAACACCGGAAGCCCGTGTTCCGATAAAATCGCTACCTGAAGTTACTGTGATTTCTGGTTCTCTTGAGGCGGGCGAAGCAGAGTATGGATTCGGAACCATCAGGTTGAAATGCCACGCTGAAAAAACCGAAGACGGTATAGATGTTGTTGTTGATGATATGGGTGGTGAGAGAAGCGTTAGGGTTTTGTCATTCTCCCTGCAAAAACCAGATGAATTTGAGGAAACCCTGTTAAGACAGAGGGGGATAGATCCTAACCAGACGTCTAGTATGATGCTGAGTGTCGGCGCTGGTGGCATGGATTCGGACAGGGATACTTTGTTGCTTACAATTATTGATGTTGCAGCAAAGTCAATCGGACGCCCGATCCTGATGGCATATTTTGAAGAAGACAAACCAGACAACAGACCTGATTTCTCGAGGGCGCTGGGGTTCAGAGAAAGATACAGGATGAGGTCCAGATTAGGTGATGAAGGCGACAAAGTAATGTTCGTGCTGGAGTGATACGCAGGTTTATTTTACTTCAACTTTTGTTCCGAGCGCCTGACCCGGCAGGCCTTTTTCAAATATCGCGAGAACGGCACCGGAATTGCCATGGGATTTTGAAACCTTGCCTGTGAGTTTTTTGCCGCTTGGTGATACCCATTCAACGGTTTTTCCGATGAGTTTTGTGGCGTCGGATTTTTTTGTTATTTCCTTTGTTTCAATAACAAAATGCTTGTTGTCCTGGGTTCTCTTGCCGCTCCGGTAGTTCACTATTGTTCCTTCCATGTTCTATGGTATATGTAATCGCCAAATAAAAATGTATTTAAGCACAAATTCAAATTACATTCCTCATGAAAGAGGTGAGATTTCATGGTCGCGGCGGGCAGGGCGCGGTAACCGCTGCAATGGTTCTTGCGGTTGCGGGATTCAAGGACGGAAAATGCACGCAGGCGTTCCCGAAGTTTGGTGTTGAGCGCAGGGGTGCGCCGGTGCAGGCATTCACGCGCATTTCAGATTCTTTTATAAGGTTAAAGAGCGCGGTTTACGAACCCGATGTTCTGGTTGTTTTGGACCCGACGTTGTTTGAGGCGGAGGATATTACGGCCGGGTTGAAGAAGGACGGTGTGGTTATAATAAACAGCGGTAAGGGCCCGAAGGAATTTAGGATAAGTGGCCGCGTATATTGTGTTGATGCAACAACCGTGGCCTTCGAGGTTTTGGGTAGGGATATTGTGAATACGGCAATGCTTGGGGCATATGCCGCGCTAACGGGTGATGTGTCGAGAGAAGCGACCGTTGATGCGGTGAAGGAAGAGTTCCCACCGCAACTTGTGGAGAAGAACGTCCAACTGGTTGAGCGCGTTTACGAGCATGCTCTTAAGATCAAAAAATGATAGACTTCGAGAAGGTAAAACAGACGGTTGGTGGGAAAAAAATCACGCTCGGTGCAGTGTTGAAGAGCGACGGCTCCACGGTTGCAACAAAGACCGGCGGGTGGCGCTCTTTGAGACCGGTCACGGATTTCAGCAAATGCGTGAAGTGCGGTAATTGCTGGACCTTCTGCCCGGACGCGAGCTACAAGAAAAACGAAAAGGGTTACTTTGAGGTGAATTTGGATTACTGCAAAGGATGCGGAATCTGCTCAGAAGTTTGCCCTGTCAAGTGCATCAGCATGGTCAGGGAGGAAAAATGACGAAAAAAGTTATGGAGGCATCACATGCAATCGCGGAAGCGATAAAGATGATTGAGCCGGACGTGATTGCGGCTTATCCGATAACACCACAGACGCACATTGTCGAACGTCTGTCGGATTTCGTGGCAGATGGCGAGCTTAAATCGCAGTACATTAATGTCGATTCAGAATTCAGCGCGTTGTCCGCGTGCATTGGTGCTTCAGCAACCGGTTGCAGGGCGTATTCGTCAACATCGTCGCAGGGGCTTGCGCTTATGTTCGAGCTTCTTTTCATAACTTCGGGGATGAGGTTGCCGGTTTGCATGTCAGAAGTGAACCGCGCTTTGTCTGCTCCGATAAACATCTGGAACGACCATCAGGATGCGATTTCCTGCAGGGATTCCGGATGGCTGCAGTTTTATGTGGAAACCGGACAGGAAGCATTTGACCTTTCACTGATGCAGTTCAAGATTTCCGAGGATAAGGATGTGCTGCTGCCTTCAATGGTCTGCATGGATGGTTTTACGTTGTCTCATGTTTATGAGCCGGTTGATATCACGACAAAGAAACTGGTTGAGGATTTTGTTCCGAGGTACAAACCGGTGCATGCGGTTCTTGACCCTGAGCAACCTTTGACGCAGGGTCCGATAGGCTTCCCGTCGGAGTACATGGAGATAAGGTATGCGCAATGTGCGGCGCTCAACAATTCGATTAAGACGATTGAGAAGGTATTCAAGGGGTTCTCTGACAAATTCCCTGTGCAGATAAAGAACTCGAGGCCGGAGAGGTATTACCATGTCGAGGAGTATCAACTCCATGATGCAGAAATCGCATTCGTTGCGATGGGTTCGATGTGCGGGACCATAAAGGACGTTGTCGACAGACTCAGGAACAGGGGCGAGAAGGTTGGGTTGTTAAAGTTGATAACCTACAGACCGTTCCCGAAGGATGCGATAAAGAAATCGTTGAAAGGCATAAAGAAAATCGCGGTTCTGGAAAAGGCGATTTCTCCTGGCGTTGGCGGGGTTCTCTGCGATGAAATTGCCGGGGTTTTGTACAAGACGGACACACAGCCAGACATAAGGAGTTTCATCGTGGGTTTTGGTGGCAGGGATGTCAAATTGGATCACATTGAGAAGATTTACGAAATGACCAAAAACGATAAAGGCTCAAAGGAGGAGTGGATGTTTTAGAACCAAGGACTGCTTCGCAGTCTGGGTCTTTTAAATCCAGAGATTTAAAAATGGCCATAATGGGTTTGCCTGAGGAGGAGTATTTCGCTCCGGGACATAGGGCGTGCGCGGGATGCGGAGCTGCCATAGCGATGCGTTTGCTGACGAAGGCAGCAGGTAAGAACGTGATTTTGGTGGAATCAACCGGATGCATAGAGGTTGTTTCGACACCATATCCGGAAACGGCGTGGAGGCTACCTTGGATTCACGGAGCGTTTGAGAATGCGGCTTCGATTGCTTCCGGAGTTGAATCCGCATTGAAGGCAAAGGGCAGAAAGGACATCAAGGTTATAGGTTTTGGCGGAGACGGCGGCACCTATGATATCGGGATACTTGGCCTGTCTGGGGCGTTTGAACGCGGGCATAATATTGCGTTCGTTTGTTACGACAATGAAGCGTACATGAACACCGGAATTCAAAGGAGCGGCGCAACACCGTTCGGCGCGTCCACGACAACATCGCCTTCAGGAAAGGCAAGCATTGGGAAGGTGCAGTGGAAGAAGGACCTTGTACACATGCTCGTTGCCAACGGCGCGAAGTATGCGGCAACCGCATCCATCGCATTTCCGCAGGATGCGTTCAAAAAAATCCAGACCGCGATAAAAACGGAAGGTCCGAGTTTTGTGAATCTTTATTCGCCTTGCGTTCCGGGATGGAAATACGAACCGTCAAAAACCGTTGAGGTTGCGAAGCTGGGCGTTCTTACAGGAGCGATGCCATTGTTTGAGGTAATCGAAGGAAAGCATAAGGTTACCATGCCGCGCGACCCTGAAAAGCTGAAGCCGGTTGAGGAGTATCTTAACATGCAGGGCCGTTTCAGGCATCTGTTCAAGCCGAAGCGGGATGACAAGGCTCTTGAGGAGATTCAGAAGGGCGTTAAAGATAGGTTAAGATTGCTTCTGGAGTACGAGAGTAAAGGTTTATAAGGGGATATGCCTTATCTTTATATTCCTATTCTATAAGAGCTACTATTACTATTGGTGATTTAATGGACAGCATAGTACGGGAAGCACTCAGGAATGCCGACAGAGAAATTCCGGAAAAGATCGTTCCTGCTGTTAAAATGACCAATGCGGATGTTGTTGGAGATAGCGACGATGCGCTTAGAAGGATTGTTGCAGGCATAGAGACGTCCATAAAGGTTGTGGGTGCAGGAGGCGCTGGAACCAACACCATAGACAGGATTATGAGTATGGGGATAAAGGGCGGTGATGTCATTTGCGTTAACACCGATGCCCAGCACTTACTAACATCAAGGGCGCCGCTTAAGCTTCTGATAGGTGAGTCCGTTACGGGCGGTATCGGTGCAGGCAACAATCCATTGGTTGGAGAGGACTGCGCCAAGGTGGATAAGGACAAGATTGCAAAGGTTTTGAAAGGAGCGGATATGGTTTTCGTTACGTGCGGTCTTGGGGGCGGAACAGGAACCGGGTCGATACCGGTTATAGCAGAAGTCGCAAAGAGCATCGGCGCATTAACGATAGGTGTTGTCACTCTGCCGTTCACGGTTGAAGGAAAAGTGCGTGTAGCAAACGCTCTTAGGGGGCTGAAAAAACTCAAGAAACACGCAGACACCGTGATAATCATACCAAACGACAAACTTCTTGAGGTAGTTCCAAACTTACCATTGAACACCGCATTCAAGGTTGCTGACGAATTGCTTGCGAATGCTGTCAAGGGTATAACGGAGATGGTGACGAAAGCGGGCTTGATAAACCTGGACTTTGCTGACCTGCGGACTGTTATGAAGGACGGCGGGACGGCAATGATCGGTTTGGGCTATTCGTCGAGGGATTCTGCGATAGGTATGAGAGCGCAGGAATCTGTGGAGAAGGCGCTAAAATCTCCGCTGCTTGACACGAATATAAGCAGTGCCAGAGGGGCGCTCGTTAACATTATGGGCGGCATAGACATGACCCTTGAGGAAGCACAGGGTGTTGTAAAGATTGTTTCGGAGAGCGTAGACCCAGACGCACAGATAATATGGGGTGCGCATATTGACGAATCTACGGAGAGAAACGTCATAAAAACCCTGGTGGTGTTGTCTGGTGTTAAAACACCGCAATACGAAGAACTACTTGAGAATTACGTCGAAGAGCCAAGTGAGGAAAATACAGACATCGAGTTAAGGTATGTATAAAATGAGCACGGTGCAACGGTTGGGCTACGCTTACGGCGAAACCAAGCGGATATTGAGGCTGACACGAAAACCGAAAACTTCGGAGTTCAATGAAACGGCGAAGATAACCGGTTTGGGGATAATATTGATAGGTGTGATAGGCTTTGCCATACTTCTCGTGTCGTTGTACATAAGAGGCATTTGAAATGATATACGTTGTTAGAGCAACTGCGGGACAGGAAAGTGTAGTTGCAGAGATACTTTACAGAGAGGCGGTTGGTAGAAGAGATGAGTTGGAAAAAGAGGGGAAACGCGTGGAGAGCATACTCTACACTACGGCGTTGAAGGGTTACGTTCTTGTTGAAGCAGATAGTCCCGGAACAGCGGAGGACCTTGCACGCGGTGTTCCGAAAACAAAGGGTTTGCTGCTGAAACAGCGCGGCGACCTGGAATCTGCGGGCGTGATATCTGTAGGGGAGTTGCAAAACATATTAAAGCCGACGCCGATTGTCAATGAGGTAAAGAAGGGCGACCTTATCGAGCTGATTTCAGGACCGTTCAAAAACGAAAGGGCTAGGATAGCAAAAATAGACAAGGACAAGAACGAGATTACCGTCGAACTTATAGAGGCGGCGGTTCCGATTCCGGTCGTTGTGAAGGGCGATGACATAAAGATTATAAAGAAAAAGAGCGAAGAAAAAACAGGGGAGTAAGATGGCTAAAGAAACAGTAAACGCTTTGGTTGACGGTGGTAAGGCGACGGCCGGCCCGCCGCTGGGTCCAGCGCTGGGACCGTTGGGAGTGAATGCCGCAAAGGTCGTTGAGGAAATAAACAAAAAAACCGCGGGTTTCACAGGAATGAAGGTTCCAATCAAGATTGTTGTTGACATTGGTACAAAAACGTTTGAGGTGCAGGTGGGTTCTCCGCCAACATCTGCGCTGATAAAGAAGGAGCTCGGACTGGAGAAGGGTGCCAAGGATGCGACACCAGCCGGAAACGCGAGTATCGAGCAGGTACTTAAAGTGGCGGACATGAAAAGGGACTCGCTACTTGCAAACAGCAGGAAGGCGGCGTTGAACGAAGTTCTTGGCGTGTGTGGTTCCGTGGGCATAACAATTGACGGAAAACCCGCAAAGGAGGTTATCAGGGTCATCAAGAAGGGCAAGTACAGTGACGATATCAAACCCGAAGAAATCGGTAAGCTCGCAGAGGCGGTAAGGGATATAAAAATTGTGGCTGCCAAACTCACTGAGGAGGAGGTTAAACCCACGGAGGAGAAGAAACCGGTTGAGGAAGCCGCTGCTGAGAAGGCGGAGGAAAAGAAACCGGTTGCGGAGAAGGCGGAGGAAAAGAAACCGAAGGAGGAGAAAAAATAGGTTTTTAAAGCCGGATGCATTATAACTTAAAACCTTTTCAACCGTTTACTACCCACGGGTAGGAGGTAAGTGATGGATAAAAAACTCTTAACTTCTAAGATAAAGGAACTGCTGGAAAAAAACCAGGAGAAGGGATTCAAGCAGTCTGTCGAGGTCTGCATCAATTTTAAGGACATTAACATTGAAGACGCCTCCAGCAAACTGAATCTCAACGTTTTCTTGCCGAAAGGCCGAGGAAAGGACATAAACATTGGTGTGTTCGCAGACGGCGACATGAACCTGCGAGCCAAAAAACTTTCCGACTTCGTTATGAGCAAGCAGGAGATAGACGCAAACGCCAAGGACAAAAGAAAAATGCGCAGGTTTGCTGACGACTGCTATTTCTTTATTGCCCAGGCTGACCTTATGGCCCACATAGGTAAGACGCTTGGTGTGGTGCTTGCCCCAAGAAGCAAGATGCCACAACCGATTCCTCCGACCGTTGATTTAAAGCCACTTTTCGACAGGTTGAAGAACACGGTCAGGATAAAATCGAGGAAAAATCCGACTGTTCAGGCACCGATTGGTGTGGAGGACATGTCCCCTGAGGACCTGACTGAAAACGCAGTCACCGTGTTGAACGCGATAGAGAAGCAGATTCCGGAGGACAAGTTCAGGTCGGTTTACATAAAAACAACGATGGGCGGAATGGTGAGGGTGTTATAATGGTCGCAGACTGGAAGAGCACGGCAGTGAACCGCATAGCAAAAAACGCGTCGAAGTACAAGGTTATAGGGGTGACGCCGATAAGCGGCACGCCGTCAAAGCAATTCCAGCAAATCCGCAAGAAGCTCGGCAAGGATATCGAGATAATCGTTACAAGGAACACGCTCGTGAAGCGCGCGCTGAAAAAAGCTGGGCTCGAAAACTTTGCAGAGCATGTAAAGGGACCATCTGCACTGATATTCACGAATCTCAACCCGTTCAAGCTGCAGGGAATTTTGAATGAAAACAAAACGCACGCTCCGCCAAAGCCCGGGAGCAAGGCGCCGATGGAAATAATAATTCCGGCCGGAGACACCCCTTTTGCACCGGGACCGATAATAGGCGAGCTGCAGGGCGTCGGTATAAAGGCGAAGATAGAGAAGGGGAAGATTGTTGTGACCGAAGACTCGCTGGTTGCGAAGGAAGGCACCGTGATAACGCAACAGCTCGCAAACGTTCTTGGAAGGATGGGCATAACTCCAGTTGAAATCGGGTTCAGTTTATCGGCAGCATATGAAGACGGGGTTATTTATCCCGGAGAACTTCTGGATATAGATAAGAAGAAGACAATTGCTGACATACAAACGGCCTACACAAACTCATTCAACTTGGCGTTCAACGCGGGCATGGCCAACAAGGCGACAATAAAGCTCATGATACAAAAGACCTACAACGAAACCAGGGCGCTCGCGCTTAAGGCGAAAATCATGACCAAAGAATCCGTTTCCCAAATACTTTTAGAAGCAAATGCGCAGATGCTTGCGCTTAAGGCGAAATTACCCGAGGAGGCTCAGTAGATTTTAACCCGCGGTGATTTTTTCTCCTGTTTCGGTTTTGGGATTTTCCTGTTTGTTGGTTTTGCACTAAGGTATGCATCCAGCGCAGCAACAACGCTCACCAGAAAATTCGGAACGTATGCGAGTTGCGTTCCGACATCGACTCCGAATTTGTAGGTTACGAATTCGAAAATAAGGAATAATATTCCTTTAAGGAACTGCCCATTATACAGTTGCCCGAGACCGCCTATCAGTAATGACAAACAAGCAGCGATTAACGAGTTCTTTTCTTTTTTCATTATAATAAGATATAGAATGGAAGTTAAAATTGATTTGCGTAAGAGCCTGACCGAAAACGCATCTGGGTACTATGAAAAGGCGAAGAAAGCAAGAGCGAAAATCGAGGGGGCGGAAAAGGCCGTTAAAAAAACCCACGAGGACATAGAATGGAGGTTGGCAAGCAGGATAATTCCTGATCAAAAAATAATAAAGAAACGGGTGGAAGAAAAAAAAGCGTGGTATGAAAAGTTCAGGTGGTTTTTCACGAGTTCGGGATTTTTGGTCATCGGCGGCAAGGACGCGACTTCGAACGAGGTTGTGATAAAAAAATACACTGAGGAAAATGACCTGGTTTTCCATGCGGACGTACAGGGGGCGCCGTTTTTTGTTTTAAAGAATCCGGATAAAAAAGAGGTTCCTGAAAACGATTTGAAAGAGGCTGCTCAGGCCGCTGCCTCGTACAGCAGCGCCTGGAAATCCGGCACAGGGATTTGTGATGTTTACTGCGTTAGGCCGGGACAGGTTTCAAAAACGCCGCCATCAGGCGAATACATCGCAAAGGGCGCCTTCATGATTTACGGGAAAAAACAGTGGTTCAGGGGCGTGGAAATGAAACTGGCTGTTGGGGTTAAGATTGATGAGAAAACGAAAGTAATCGCCGGTCCGGTGGATGCGGTAAAAAAGAATTCCATATATGCTGTACAAATTTTACCGGGAGAAAAAAAATCCGGTGAACTTGCCAAGGAGATTAAAAATGTTTTTTTGAAAAAATGCGGAAGAGAGGATGCGAAAAAAATAAAACGACTGGATGTTGAGAGCATACAGCACTGGATTCCGGGCGGACGGGGAAGGATTCTGGATTCTACTTGAGAAACAGTTTTGGGTTTGATAACGCAGTGCTGGATACTGCAAAGGTTATTGCCGCTGCGAGCACGGATATGGATTTTTCAAGGGTAAGTTTGAATGTCAGAAGGTACGCTATGAGGAAAAGCAAGACCGGAATTATCTTGTAGTACCCTTTCACCTGCGTGAACCTTACGCCGAAGAATGCCATGGGAAAAGAAATCACCAGAATTGAAATTGAAACGAAAAGTATAAGGATTACGGACTTCAGCGCAAAAACAATCGCTCCGGAAAGAATTTCGCCGTATTTGCTGAGTATCGGCGGTTGCTCACCTATGATGATCAATAGCAGGAAAAGCAGAACGACAAATAGGGTGCTTAATGGATGCTTGATGATTGAACCGAGGGCGCCTTTGAAGTCGATAGTGGAAGGCGCCGCCCCTAGGCCAAAACAAATTTCGAGGTAGAGCAGAACCCAAGGAAGAGCAGATGACAAGGTTAAATCCAGAAACTGTTGGTAAAAATTTTTTAGGATTACGATTATCGAATTTGATATTTTATCAAAACTGCCTATGTCAACGAGGTCTGGGGATAAAAAATTGTTCTGCAGGTAGCTGAAGAGTATTAACATCACACCGCACCCGAAGAACGGCGCAAAACCTATCACAAACTCGCGGAACACGGTCCAGTTGTCACTCGGTGTTTCGTAGGCGACGTAGCCGAGTACTCCTGTATTGGGATTCGGTCTGAACAACGAAAGCGCGGTGATTCTGCAGCCGGTTAACAGAGCAGTAAACGCATGCGACAGTTCGTGGAGAATCGTTCCGGGAGCGAAGAGTATTGCAAACCAGATGGTTTTTTGCTTGACCTGTCGGCTGAGGTAAGATTCAAGGAGGTCGTTGAGGAATATCTGTATTGCGAAGAGGACAGGGATGAGAGCGATGTAGCCACGCAGGATATAACCATCGAGCAATCTCCATGCGGCGTAGGATAACGCCAGAAAAACGATGATTATCAATAATCTCGTCTGAAGAATCAGGGATAGTGTTTCTGCGACCGGGTTTTTTTCGGACGGTTTTTGGATATCGCTTTTTTGCATATTAATTATTATTGAACATAAAATAACCATGTCCGACATCAGCGCAAAGATAGCGGAAATTGAAGAGGAGATCAGAACAACGGACTACAACAAGGCGACGCAACACCACATAGGAAAATTAAAGGCGAAACTTGCAAGGCTTAAGGAGAAGAGGGAAAAAAGTGCTGCAAAGGGCGGGGGCGGTTTCGGCTTTGGTGTCAAGAAGACCGGGGACGCGACGGTTGTTTTTTTGGGTTTTCCGTCTGTCGGTAAATCGACACTGCTGAACCAGCTTACGAATGCGGAATCAAAGACCGCAGCTTACGATTTCACTACCGTGGATGTGATTCCGGGGATGATGAAGTACCGCGGCATTGAAATCCAGTTACTGGACATGCCGGGGGTGATTAGTGGCGCATCTGTAGGGAAGGGGCGTGGAAAAGAGGCATTGTCTATAGTAAGGGGTGCGGACGTGATTCTGATGATTGTCGATCCCAGGAATGTTACCCAGCTCGATGTCATAAAAAAAGAGATATACGACGTTGGAATACGGATAAACGAAAAACCGCCGCTCGTTAACATAAAACCCAAGGATCGCGGGGGGATAACCGTAAATTCCAGCGTGCGGCAGGAGTTGGATGCCGGCACCATAAAGGCGGTTTTGGGCGAGTGCGGAATTATAAATGCTGACGTAACGATTCATGAAAAGCTGAGTGTTGAACGGCTGATAGATGCGACCTCGAAAAATCGGAAGTACATGCCAGCTATTGTTGTGGTCAACAAAACGGATTTGATAAAAAATTCGGGTGAGTTAAAAAACAAGATAAACGGCGAGTTTGTGGCGATTTCTGCGCTGAATGGCGAAAATCTTGGGGTGTTGCGCGAAAAAATATTCAAGAACCTCGGTTTAATCAGGGTTTACATGAAGCAGCCGGGTAAGGAGCCGGACATGAAGGAACCGCTGATAATGAAAAAAAACTCAAGCATCGGGGACGTCTGCGACAGGCTGCACAAAAACATGCGGGGATGGTTCAGGTACGCGCAGATATGGGGGAAGTCCGTAAAGTACGGCGGGCAGAGAAAGGGTCTTAATCATAAGCTTATGGACGAGGATGTTGTTACGATTATAAAGAAGAACTGAAAATGTCTGTTTCAAGGATTAAGCTGAAGGGCAAGGAAATAATCCTCGTTGGAACCGCGCACGTTTCAGAGAAGAGTGTCGAGCTTGTTAAGGAAACCATCGAAAAGGAAAAGCCAGACGCGGTTGCTGTCGAGTTGTGCGAAAAACGCAAGGAGACCATAAGGAAGGCCAAAAAATGGGACGAAACGGAAATTTACAATGTTATAAAAAGCGGCCGCACCTACCTGTTTTTGATGCAGCTTTTTTTGTCGAACTTCCAGCGCAGGATCGGGGAGGATTTGGGTGTAAAGGCCGGCTCCGAGATGATTGCTGCGATGGACATAGCGAAGGAAAAGGGTATAAAAGTTTTCCTTGTGGACAGGGACGTGCAGATTACGCTGAAGCGGGCGTTTTCAATGATGTCATGGCTTGAAAAGTTCCGTTTGTTCAACGATTTCGTTCTGGGTATGTTCAGCGGCGAGGAAATCAACGAGGAGCTGATAGAAAAACTTAAGAAGAAGGACATGATATCGGAACTGATGGACGAATTGTCGAGGGAGGTTCCTTCAGTAAAAAAAGTTCTTGTTGATGAACGCGACGAATACATTGCGGCGAGGATAAAACAGATAAAAGCAAAAAAAATTGTCGCGGTTATCGGTGCAGGGCATCTGGACGGGGTAAAAAACGCTCTGAAAAAATCCGTACACGACCTTCGGGAACTTGAGGAAGTTCCGAAAAAGAGAAGCTTTCTGAAATTTTTCGGTTACGCCGTTACTGCTATTTTTTTCTTCCTTATATTTTACGGTTTTTACCAGCACGGTGCGGACCTGACGGTTGAGATGCTCTGGAAGTGGTTCATCATTCATGGGGTTTTATCTGCAATCGGGACCGCGTTGGCTTTCGGGCATCCGCTTTCGATTTTGGCAGCGTTTTTTGCATCGCCTTTCACTGCATTGCATCCCGCGATTGCGGCCGGTTGGGTTGCCGGTGCTGTCGAGGCAAAGGTAAGGCAGCCGAGGGTCGGGGACTTTAAAGGGCTGTTTAAATTGAACAGCGTAAGGGACTACTGGAAAAACAGGGTTACGAGAATTCTGCTGGTCATAGTTTTTGCGAACATCGGGAGTTCTTTGGGAACATTTATTGCGTTGCCGTACATGGCAAGTTTACTCTAGCTAATCAATAATCCAGTATCCCTCCTCATTGACATAAATCCAGTATCCCTTGCCAGGCTCGAAACTTGTTATGTAATCCTTTATGATTCCCTCCACCCGGCCCATGCCCGAAGGAGTGTAGGGCTTTATCGAGGTTATTGCGGGTTCGATCCTTGTGGAATATACCACCCAGCCAACGCCGCGCGGGTCAGCTGACGCGAGGGTTGCGTTCCAGCCGTACACCCCGCTGTATTTTATGTTGTAAAGTGTGTTGTTTATGTTCACGGTATCCAGCGAGCTCAAACCAACGAAATTCCATCCAGGATAGAGGTGTATCATTCTCGGTGTTTCCGGCTTCGTTCCTGTGAGGATTAAAGCCGCGGGTTCGTTGACCTTTAGCCAGTATCCGCGGTCGGTCTCTATTTCCCTCAGGTCGCCACCCTTTCCCCTTACATAGGACATCCAGCCGTCGCCTGTCTGAACCGCCTTTGTGACGTTCCATGTGTATATGCTGTCATAGTTTATTCCTGCCAAAACCGTCACGATGGTCGGGTTTTCAAGAACCAGCGGTGTGGACATGAGGTTCCATCCCTCCTTCAGGTAGATGATCCTGCTGTATCTTATTTTTTGCAGCACGGTTGTCGTGGCAACGTAACTGCCCGTTTCCGGTCCCATGCCCACGGACGAAAGCACGTCAGGGAAACATTTGAATATAGGGAGTGAATCGCCACCGACCATTGAAACAATCGCTACTGCAAGGGTTACTACAATTAAACCGATAATTGCGTGAATAATTCCGTCTTTGGCTTTTTCCCTGGCAGATTTGTCTTCGGCAGAAGTCATCCACTTTATGCCGTTCAGGACTATCATAATCACGGCGATTAGCGGCGCTATTGCAAATAGTATTATGATGAAATAGCATATTATCGTGCTTAGTTTGAGACTTATGCTCTCGGCCGTTGCCTGTGCACTGACCGTGTTAACTGCAAAGAAAAAACCCGAAAGAACCTCCAACCACTTTGAACTCATGTTATTAATTAGTTTTGGGTTATAAAGTAATATGGAAAAACAGCGCTTCGGGGTTATTGGATTTCCCATTAAGCACAGTTTATCGCCAGCGATGCATAACGCTGTTTTCAGAAAGCTTAAACTGAATTGCGAGTATTCCAAGATTGAGGTTAAGCCGGAAAATCTGGGAAACGCTATTGTGGAACTTAGAGGAAATGGGTTTAAAGGCCTCAATGTCACGATTCCGCACAAGGTTTCTGTTGTGGGATATCTGGACAGGTTGAGCAGGGGGGCGGAACTTACCGGAGCAGTGAACACGATAAAATTCGGTAAGGAAAGTTGCGGATTTAATACGGACGGTATCGGATGCATAAGGGCGCTGGAAGAGGTAGGGGTAGGGGTTAAAGGTAAACGGATGCTCATGCTTGGTGCGGGTGGCGCTGCCCGTGCGATAGGATTTCGGGCGGTTTTGGAGGGTGCAAAACTCGCAATTTCGAATATTGAAAAGGGTATGGTGGTTTCCCTTGTGGACGACATCAAAAGTAAATTGGGGGTTGATGTCGAGGTTATTGATTTCGACGTTTCGACCATAGAGGAAAAACTAAAGGACGTTGATGTTATTATAAATGCCACGCCCGTTGGAATGTTCCCGAAGGTTGACGAGAGCGTAATTCCTGCAGGGATTATTCCAAAGAATGTTATGGTGATGGATGTTGTTTACAACCCCAAAGAAACCAAACTCCTGAGGGAGTGCAGAAAGAAAGGTATAAAGACCGTTGATGGCGTTGGAATGTTCGTACATCAGGGTGCTGAAGCGTTGAAGATTTGGCTGGGCATAAAGGCGCCTGTTGGGTTAATGCGCAGGGTTGTTGAAAAGGAATTAAAGTAGAACTGCCCTTAGAACGTTAGGGTATGGTAAATCAAAATCACCTGCACCGAAGCCTGCCTTTCCGTTTGCCTCAAGGTTCTCGAATTTATCGACGATGTTTGTCAGGATTGCCGCTCCTGTCGGGGTTGCTATCTCCATATCCGACTTAAAAACCACGGGGATTTTGTTTTGTTTTATTATGTTGTCGGTTGCGGGTGCGACTTTACCGACGGATACGATTGATGAGGTAACACCATTTATTTTGAGGTTCTCAATGGCGATTGAAAAGGAAATCGCATCAACTATCGAATCAACCGCTTCGTGAAGATGAATCTCTTCCGGCGGAACACGGTGCGCCCTTGACTCGGCTAATGCTAGGGTTTTTAAAATTCCGGTTGCAAGTTTTTTTGACCGTTGAGAAATTTGCAGTCCACTTATCTGTTTTTTGAGAGAAACGTAATCGCGACGTTCTGGCGTAAATTTCACATAAAACTTTTTTGCCTTAACGCCCTTTTTGTTTACTTCATGCAGATCTACTTCTGCTATTCCTGAAACTGCGTCCTCGATTTTTTCAAAATCTGCGCCTAAATCAACAAGCGCACCGACAAGCATGTCGCCGCTAACGCCGTTTGAGCAGTCTAGGTAGAGCATCACAGTCTCTTTTTCTTCAGTATATAGAGAATGTTATCGTATCTTTCCCTGTTTTTTGGGTCGTTTTTTACCGCAGAGTTGTAGTTCTCCATCGCTTCTTTCTTTTTTCCGGTGTATGCGTAAATCAGACCGAGGTTGTAGTAGGCCCTCGCAAGCTTTGGGTTTAGGGTTATGGCCTTTTTGTAGTTCGCTATGGCGTCATCCAGGTTTTTGCTGTTGACCCTTAACACTTCGGGTTCGGACAACAAAAGCCCGAGGTTGTAATACGCCTCTGGGATTTCTGGATTTAGTTCAAGAGCTTTTTTTAGCAGCAGGTACGCATTTGGATAATCGCCAATCTGCGCCATCAACGACGCTGCAAAGTCGTTCAGGAACTCTGCCGCTGCTTTTTTGTCATCAATTTTGGAGATAAGCTCAAGGGCTTTTTCTACTTCTGCGTTAACCAGCAGTTCCTCCAATTCCTTTAAATCGCTCATTTTATTATATCAAAACTGGTGGCTTTAGCCACCAGTTTTTATAGCTAGCAAATTGCAATTAAATTTCAATATTTGCAATTTGCTATTATCTTGTAGGCCAGGACGGCTGCCCCATAACCGTTGTCTATGTTCATCACAGCAACGGGCGCACAGGAGTTCAGCATTGTGAAGAGTGCGGTTTTCCCGCCCTTGCCGGCACCATACCCCACAGATGTCGGGACACCGATTACCGGAACGTCCACTAAACCGGCAACGACCGATGGAAGGGCACCCTCCATTCCTGCGATGACTATTAGTGCCTTTGCTTTTTTGAGGTTATTAAGCGCCGGAAATAGCCTGTGAATACCTGCAACGCCGACATCGTATTCGACGGTTGTTTCACATCCGAGTTCTTCAGCAATGGTCCTCGCCTCCTCTGCGACAGGAATGTCGGATGTCCCAGCGGTTATGATTCCCAAGTTTCCAACAGACCTGATTTTGAGATTTTTCTTTTTTATTATGAGGACGCCGCCTTTTTCATTATAGTTTATGGACAGGTTGATTTTATTTATTTTTTCAATCACCGAGTTTGCTTTATTTTTATCAATTCTTGTAACTATAATCCTGCCGGAATCCTTCAGAAATTTTTTTGTTATTTCGATTAAATCTTCGGTGCTCTTGTTTTCGCCAAAAACAACTTCGGGAATTCCGCAGCGTTTCTCGCGCTCCTTGTCGTGTTTCACAATCTTCATTTTATCGCGCTTAGGATTTTTTTGAGATTTTTGACGGTTAACTGTCCCGGTGCGGATTCTTCGCCCTCGCCAAGTGATGCGAAGGTGAGGTATGCCCCCAACGGCAGAGCCAAAATTCGAGTTACCATCCCGAGCTCACCCATCGAAAGTGCTATTAGCGGCAGGTCGATGGGTTTCTTAATCATAACTTTTATAACGGTTAAAACGTCCATGTCGTTTTTTGGTGTGAAAACTATTTTTGCGATGTCTGCACCGGCAGATTTCTCCGTGTTCAAAATTTTTTTTATTTTTTCGTATGATGGCGTTGATTTAAAATCGTGGAACGCTACGATAACTTTTACTTTTTTTTCTTTTGCTTTTTTTATGAGCCTTTCACGCAGAGTTTTTTTGGTTTTCAGTTCAACTGTGACGTAATCCACAAATTCAAGAGTTTTCATAAGGATGCCGATGCGCTCATTTTCGCTTCCTCTGAATCTGCCGCCTTCCCAGCTCGGCATGCATGTCGCTATTTTTTTTCTCTTTATTTTTTTGAGTTTGGCAATACCTGAAAAATCCTTTAGACTGTCTAAGCGTAATTCAACCAGGTCTGCTTCGGCAGAATTGGCTTTGCTTACCATTCCCCCAACCGTTGCTTCGATGATAGGAATGCATATCATTATGTTAAATATTGCACGTCAAATTTATAACCAATGAGGATTTTGAATAAAACCCGGGGTTTTGTGATTAGCGAAGATGCGGGGGTTGTGGAAAGTTTTTTTGAACGTTTGTTAGGTTTAACGTTTTCAGAGCCAAGAGACCTTGTTTTGATTTGTCCGGAAGAGGATAAAAAATCATCATCGATACACATGTGTTTTATGAGATTTCCCGTTGATGTGCTTTGGTTGGATTCCAAAAAGGGGGTTGTTGACATCGGAAAAAAAGTACCACCCATCAGCATAACAAACCCGAAAACATGGAGGATTTACACCCCAGAAAAATCCGCTAAATTTGTTGTTGAGATTGGTGCCGGAGACATCGGAAAAACGGACGTTGGTGACACCATCGGGTTTTCATGAACCTAGCCACCGATGGTGTTGTTTATGTCAAACTTTCCTTCGCACGTGTACCCTCTCGTTTCTAGGTCAACATCACACTCATAGACGTTCTTCTCGATTTTTTCCGATAACAGCGATTTGCCCTGGATTTCCCGGCATGTTGGCTGGAGACTGATTTTTATGGTTTTCGTTGGGAAATAGGTTTTCGTGGTATTTCCTCCGCCGGGGCCGGCTGTGGTATAGTGGCTACTCATTTTGTCAGAGGAATACTTAAAAACATTCTCATCGTTGGGTAGAATGCTGTCGCCGAGGATTATGTTCGAGCGATAGATTTCTCCCGTGTCCTTTTGGATGGTTATGTTGATGTAACAGTAAACAGGCACGTTTCCGTAATTTTTACCGTTGAGTAGCATGTCGAAGAACGTATCGATATCATTCTTGAATTCGAAGATCGGTTTTTTGAAAGATATTTTCGGTTTTTCCCGCGATTCCTCTATCTGGATTAGTTTTTCGTTTAATTGGATTAACTTTTCATTCAATTTTAGGTTTTGGGCTCCGATTTTCTCTGTTAGATTATAGTTGGAATATGCTATGAGTACGGTTGATATTATCAGGATCAACGTAAACGACACCTGCGCCCAGACTGCCCAGTTTTGTGATCTTTGGATACTGATTGTTTTGTCCTGCTTTTCGTCAATTTTTTTCTGCAGATTTAGTTGTTCCTGTTGTATGTTGGTCTGTTTTTTCAGGACTTTGTTCTGCAGCTTCATCGAATCTATTTCCAGCCTCTTCTTGATTTTCTCGCGAATGTTTTCCGCATGTTTTGATATGACAGACGGTCTCACTGGGGGCGTGTCACCATAAAGTTTTGGGTGTGGCTCGATATCAACCAGCAGTTTTTTAATCTCATTCGGGGTTACACTGCTCTCCAACTCCTTCGGGATTTTACCGACCTCGTCCGGGTTCTTGAGCCAATATTCGAGTATTTCCAGTTTTATTTCTTCATCCATCGTTACTGTATATGAGTTACAGTCCTAAAAAATAAAAAACCGTTGGCACAACCAGAATGCCCATGGCATGCGTTCTGCTCGTTCCGGTTAGTATTGGCAGCATGCCGATTGACATCGCCAACATCGAGAGCAGAATTCCGAAAATGCCGTTGAATACGTAAATTAAAAATAAAACGAGTACGAGCGATGCCATGCAGAGAAGCCGGTAGTTTATTTTGTCAACGAACGCTATTGCAAGTTTCCCTGTTTTCAGGTGCAGGAAGGTTGCAATCGCCGCACTGAAAGCTATCACGCCGGTAAACAACATGAGAGTGCTGAAGTTTATTGTTATTATTTTTCCGAGCATGGTTGCAACGCCGCTGCGCGGATTGTTGATGGTATACAATGAAACCAGAGAGTAAATTGCGTCGGAGGTGTTTATTGCGCTGAGCGACACAAGAAAATTTCTCACGCTTCCTCCGAAAATTTCCGACATTATTATGCCTATCTGCGAGGGGCTCATGGATGGCAGAACCCCGACGATTACACCGCCAAGAGAGCCGAGAAACCCGGAAAACAGAAGTTTTCTGTCGAATTGAAAAGGGGCGAACCTGTCCTGCGGTATTTTTGTTGTTTTTTCTTTTAGGGAAAAGATGATGGTGGATAAACCGAACAGCCCTGCGAATGCCGGAAACAAGACCTGGGTGGAGGAAACGATTTTAAGTTTGAATATGGTTAATCCAAAATAGCCGGAAAGCAGGAACACTGCGACTGACCACATAATTTTTTCCTGGGTTTTTTCGCGCAGGATTAGAAACAGCACCGCGATAAGGACGACCCATACAACAAATCCGCGAATACTTTCGTAGATTATCGGGATTATGAACAACGCGGGCACCAAAAGCAGAAGCGAAAAGGCAACCCCGAGTAAACTGCCGTACGCCGTGAGCTTTACAGCCTCGAGGGCCTTGCCCTGTAAGAGCAGTTTGTGCGTTGGCAGTATGCTGAGCGCGGTTCTTTCTTCAGGAACGCCGACGAATATGGCAGGTATGAAATCAAGGAAATTTTGGGTTATGGAGACGGCGATCATTATGGCTGCGAACTGGAGCGGTGTGAGACCAAGCACCGGAAACATGGAAAGGCCAATGAGGGTTACGGTGTTCACATGCAAGCCCGGAGTTAGACCGGTTATCACACCAATCAAACACCCAATGAGTGTTAGCAGTAGGTAATCGAGCATCTTGCTTTTATGTTTATTCGGGTATTAGATAATGGCATGAAAAAAGCATTAGTTTTTATTTTAGTCCTAATTTGTATTTTTGCGGTTGGTTGCATCGCAGAGACAAAAGAGGAAGAAACCACAAGCATCCAGACGACCTTGGCTCAAACGACAGTCAAGGAGAGTTCTACCGTAAGTTCTGGGGATGTTTTTGCTAGCGGTTCGTATAAGTGCGATGTAAAAGTGGATGACGGAACGATGGAGATGAAGGTTAAGGGCAACCGAGTGAGATATGATGGAACGATTGGGGGGGTCATTGTTAGGGGCGTCGTCGATGGTGAATATCTGTATATTTACATGAGCAGAACAGACAAATGGATAAGAATGAGCTATGACATTAAAACGGCTGGTGAGCAGGGTTTTGTTTCGGAGGAGGACGTAAAAGCGATGGACAAAACACGGGTGAGTTGCGAAGAAACAGCGATAGACGATTCGGAGTTTATGGTGCCGGCAGATAAGGTTATGGATTTGCCAAAGATAACGGTTGGGGGGTAAAATGGCTGGAAAAAAAGTTATTGTTTACTCAACACCAACGTGTCCGTACTGCACCATGGCAAAAGAGTATCTGAAAAAGGGCGGCGTGGCCTTTGAGGAGATAAACGTCGCGGAAGACCAGGAGGCCGCACGCGAGATGGTGGAGAAGAGTGGGCAGCTCGGTGTTCCGGTTTTGGATATTGCTGGCGAGATTGTGGTCGGATTCGATAGGGCTAGGATAGAGCAGGCATTGAGGAAATGAAAAAAGACGAGGTTGAAAAGGTTCTCGAAGAGATAAGGCCGATGCTGCAGGCGGACGGCGGCGATGTCGAGCTTGTAGGTGTTGATGGCGGCGTGGTTAAAGTAAAATTGCGGGGTGCGTGCGCGGGTTGTCCTATGTCGCAGATGACTCTGCAGATGGGGATTGAAAGAACTTTAAAGGAAAAGGTAAAGGGAATCAAGAGGGTTGACGCTGTTTGATTTTTTTGGTTTGAAAAGAAACTATCCTTGTTGATAGTGCAACATTTTTATTTACGTAATTATATTCATTACTGAAATTCCAAGCGGAGATTTGGAAAAATAGAATGGCGATGCGATGGGCTATACTGGAAAACAATAAAAAAGTGAAGGTCAAAAAAAACAACAATGCCCTTCAGGAGTTTAATGTCGACAAGATTATCGCGAGCTGCATGAATGCCGGTGCCTCTTTCGTTCTCGCTTCAAAGATTGCCTCAAAGATTGCGGAAACGGTAGATGATGGCACTACAACAAGCGAGATACGAAAAATAGTTTACACGAGATTAAAAAAAGAAAACCCGAAGATTGCTGAAAATTATATGTATCGGTCGGGCCTGAAAGTCAGAACATCAAAAACGACGCTGGACGTTTTTGACAGGGGAAGGATAGTAAAATCGCTGATTAAGGAAACCGGTCTGGATAAGATACATGCTGAAACTATAGCGAAGGCGGTTGAAAAGGAGATTGGGCATTTGAAGTTGAATTACGTCACGGCTCCGCTTATAAGGGAATTGGTAAATGTAAAACTGCTGGAGCACGGACTGGAAAAGGCGCGTGCGAAGTATACAAGATTAGGGATGCCCGTTTACGATGTCCGCAATCTTGTGGAGCACGGTTCAAAGGAAAACGCGAATCTGCAGTACAACCCCGAAACCGTGCATAAGTTAATGGCTGACCAGATTTCAAAAGAATACGCGCTGATAAACGTTCTGCCCATCGAACTCGCGGATGCGCACATGGCCGGTGAAATCCACATCCATGATCTGGATTACTTCCCGACGAGACCGTTCTGTTTTTCGCACGACGTGAGATTTTTCCTGAAAAACGGTTTTAAGGCGGACGGTGTTGGCAATCATACCGCGATTGCCGGTCCCGCAAAACGTCCCGAGGTTGCGTTCCTGCATGCAGCAAAGATTCTGGCGGCAGCTCAGACAAACTGTGCCGGCGGTCAGGGTTTCAGTTACTTCAACACGTTCATGGCTCCTTATATTGAGGGCTTGGACTACGATAGGGTGAAACAGCTGGCACAGATGTTCATCTATGAAATGTCGCAGATGTACGTTGCACGCGGCGGACAAACGGTTTTCAGCAGCATTGATTGCGATATGTCTGCACCGAAAAAATTCAAGGACATTCCGGCAATAACGCCGTCCGGAAAGGTGAGGGAGCGGGTCACGTACTCGGATTTTGAGGACGAGATAAAGCTTCTGTTTAACGCGCTTCTCGATGTTTATTCCGGCGGCGACTATGTGGGCAAACCGTTCATTTTCCCGAAGTTCGAGGTTCAGGTTTATCCTGAGGATTTCAAGAAAGGGGAACATAAAGAAGAATTGCTGAAGGTTTCCGCGCTTGCTGCAAAGTTCGGAACGCCGTATTACATAATCAACCAGCCGTACATGCCGGAGTTCGCGTGTTACCAGTGCTGCTCTTTTTTGATGCCCTTGGATGATGCGAGTACATCTGATGATGTCGTAAATGGAACCATTCGCGGTGGTGCACTGCAGGTTGTTACAATAAATCTTCCGCAAATCGCCTATGAAGCAAACGGGAATGACGAAAAGTTATTTGCCCTGCTGAGAAGCAGGATGGAAAAGGCCAAGAACGTCCTGCTTCTGAAGCGCAGAATAATAGAGAGAAACCTGAAAAACGGGTTGTTGCCGTTCATGAACCAGCCAATCGACAAAAAAGGGGCTCGCTACCTGGAAACCGACAGGCAGAGCTTTATTGTCGGTCTGGTTGGAATGAATGAACTTTTAAAGGCGCATCTGGGTGAAGAGATGCATGAATCCGATAACGCATGGAAATTCGGTCTGAAGGTGATGAAGAAGATGAAGGATACCGTAGCCGAATTCAGAAAGGAAACGAAACTTAACTTTTCACTTGCAAGAACCCCTGCTGAATCTTGCGCTTATAGACTGGCACAGATAGACAACAAGAAATACGGAAAGAGGTTTGTTGCGAACGGCAGGGGCGACGAGGCATATTACACAAATTCGTTCCATGTCAGACCATCGGCGGATGTTCCACTCTGGAAGAGGTTGAAAATCGAGGGTTCTTTCCATCCGCTGACGGATGGTGGGGCGATGACGCATGTTTGGCTTGGGGAATCGACACCAAAAGCCGAAGGCATTTACGAGTTAACGGAAAAAATCGCGACACAGACGGCAATTCAGTATTATTCGTATACAAAGGACCTTTCGGTCTGCAAAGAATGCAATTATACGACAAGCGGTTTGACGAACATCTGCCCGAAATGCGGTTCCAAAAACCTTGACTGGTGGTCCAGAATAACGGGCTACTATCAGAACGTTGGTGGTTGGAATAAAGGAAAACTTACTGAGCTGAGGGAAAGGAAACGCTACGGATTGGGTGGTAAGCCGGTGGAGCTTCCAGACGATATAAAGAAGAGTATCGAACTTCAGGGTGTCAATGGCTGGAACAGCGACCTTGATTTCTGATTAAGATGGCAAGGATTGTTTTGTACACGGGAATTAAATGCCCAAAGTGCCCAGAGGCACGAAGAGTTGTTAGAGAGGTCGTAAAAGAAGTTGGCCTTAAGGAGGGTAAGGATTTTGTCGAGAAGCTGATAGACGGGGATAATTTGAAACCCGGAAGTGCAGCAGATATAGAAGGGGACGTGTTGAATGTGTATTCTTCCGTCGATGAAATAAAAAAGACGCCTGCTGTGGTTGCCAACAGCGATGTTGTTCTTGAAGCATTGACGCACCAGATTGCCTCAACGCCAGGAATCGTTGTTGATGATGAGGTTGTGTCCACCGGAGAAGTTCCATCAAAAGAGGAGTTGATTAGAAGATTGAAGTGATTCCCTCACGAGCGGTTTGCTTAGGTGTCTTCTCGCCCGCGGCGGAACTTCATAACTCCTAAGTTCAAGATTTCTCCTGACTTCTCTTGACTTAATTTCATGACTCCGTATTCGTTTACCGCATTTTCTGCACTTGTAGCCCTTGTTTTTTCCGGCGGAGGTCATTTTTTTGTTGCAGCAGTTAGGCACTACATTTTCGTATTTTTTGTTCAGTTCCAAAATTCTGATTTTTTCGAGATTGATTGTTTTTTTGTATTTGCCGACGCCCCCGCATGCTTCCACGTAATCCCCCACTTCCAACTGTTTCACGATGTCCCTAAACCCGCCTGTTGGTTCGTAGGCAGCACAATCCATGTTTGTTGATGAGTCCTGGATATTAAAAACCACATGGCCGCCTTCTAGCGTTTTTGGTTTTTGTGTAATATGCCCGTCAACGATAACACAATCGTACGGTTTAATGTCGGTTATTTTCTTTTTTCTGAGGTGGGAGTCGGTTGCCTGGTTTGTTTCAAAAATCAGTTTTAGTTCAAGAGGTTCGTAAATTTTAAGTTGCCTGAACGCAGACTCGAGTTCTTTTGGGTCTTCGCCACGGATTCCGAATAAGATCGGATCATAGCCGCGCGGCGTTATCAGGATGCGCTTTGTTTCCGGGTCGATGGTATCGAACAGTTTTGGATAGAATTTCTCGTTCATTTTATAAACAGATTCCCTATCAATTCTGCGGGCCTTTCCGTAGTTATTCGGATGACGATACCCTATCATTTCGTAGGTCTTATCATCAAGAACTGCGCCGATTGCTGCCAGAGCGCCGATGATTCCTCTTCCGTTTTTGAATTTGTGGACGTCTGCATTAACCTTTTCTGCAACGTTCTCCGCATCCCTGATTGTCACAAGTTCGGAAACCACCCGCCTGTAAAAATTGTTCAGAATTTTTATTTTTTCTTTTTCTGGATTTTCGAGAAAAACTACTCCGGGGTTGGTTTTTTTATCATCCAGTTGTGATAGTTTCTTGACGAGTTTTAAAACCGTGCTCTTTATTGTTCTGGAATTCCCGTTGATATTCAGCATAACTGCGCCATTGCCGCGTGTCTTGTATGGGATGTTTGGGTTTAGCCGTATAAGACGCGGATAGCCATAAACATCCAACTCTCGCGATATTATTGCAGCCAGATACGTTGTGCACATTCCCTTTAATGAATCCGTGTCGTCTATTCCGACTAACATTTTCCAGTTATTTCTAAAGATTTGTAACATAAAAATAAAAGTAAGTCATGACGTATCTTTGTGACTTACTTTGACTTAGTATTATGACTTACTTTCATTGCAAAAACACGGTTTATTTTTAAATTGCAACGAGTATATTTAGATGTAAGTCATGTGAATTATTTTTGTGACTTGAAATGGACAGAAACGAGTACTACGTACATTATGGTTGGTCAAAGAGCCCATTCATAAAATCGACCTCTTTAGACATACCGATAATAGGGCGTGTTGATGAGTACAGGCAGGTTTGCGAATCTGTCGGCGGCTGGGATAGAATAATAGTGGTTACTGCACCTATCGGCTATGGAAAAACAACATTTATGAACCAGATCATGATGAAAAAACCGATAGGCGTAGACTATGTTGTCTCATTTGACGCATATGAACCAGAAGAAAACGTTGCGAGAAGAATTATCAGCACACTGCCGTTTTGGAAACGTTTATCAGCAAGGAATATGGATAGAACGTCTGTTGGCGATTTTCTGCAAAAAAACCTTGGTAAAAAGAGGCTACTCATCCTGTTTGATGAAGCCCATGAATATGATGACGGGTTGTTTAAGTGGCTCAGGATACTGAATGACAGGGCAGACAATGTCTTTATGATGTTCTTCGGTCTGAGTAGTTTGGTGGATAGAATTACCGCTGAGAGCGCGTTTAGGGACAGGAAATCAAGGACGATAACGCTAAAGCCCCTGACCACCGAGCAGCTGGTTGAAATTGTAAAAAACCGCATAGCGTGGGTCAAAGGTAAGGGGACCGCACCATTCACGGAGGCCGGCATAAAGCGACTTGCAGAGTCTGCAAACAGCGTTCCGAGACTTCTTTTGGAGAACGGCCAGACCGTTTTAGAGGGTTGCGCAAAGAGGGAAATATTTGAGATTACGGACAGGGTTGTGGAGGAGTTGTTAGGAACACACACATATGAAGAAAAAATTGAACCCGAAGTGGAGGATTTTGAGTCCGAATTAAGCCCAGGCATAACAGTGGAAAAAGCGGTGCCCAGCGGCGATTTTACTGATGAATTGTCCCCGACGCAACTCGAAATTGTGAAGTTGTTAATGGAACGTGAATCCATGAGCATAACGGAGTTATCGGATGTCTTGGGGAAGGACATCAGGAGCATAGGTTCATTGATAAGGAAACTCCGAGGGCTTAATCCAGAGGAGGTAAAAAGAAAGCCTGGGGTGCCTTATCCGCTTGTTATACGTTGCAGTAAGGAAAAAAGGGCTGGCAGAATCCAGTATGTTTACGGCCTTTCGGATAATGCACGAAGGTTACTCGCAAAATAAAATCGATATGCATCGAGCGCTAGGATAAGTCAAAATTCCGGCGTAAATGACCGATTTTGGCGTTTACAGATATATTTACCATTTATAAGTTATCAGACATATATCATACATATATAGTAGCTCTGGGGGATAGATATGAGAAAGAAGATAATGGTGACGCTTAATGAGGAGCAGTATCAGCAGCTCAGTAAGTCAACTGAGCTGGGTGACACGAACTCGGAACGACTTAGAAATTCGTTCCTTATTTACAACTCGCTGAAGGACGTTTTAGAGGTCATAAAGAAGTTGAAAGAATAGTTTCGTCTATGTGCGTTCTGGGAGTTATTTCGCCCGCAATGTTTGTCAGCATAAGTTTCTTGACTTCTTCTGACTTACTTGTATGACCTAAAACCCACATTAGTTTGACGTAGGCTGTTTCTGGAAGCATATCCTCGCAATATATCACGCCACAGGAACTGACCTCGCGTAGATTTGCATAGACGTGCGGGTGCACGCGCCCAAATAGGCACTGAGTTGTCATTGCCATTGCAACACCTCTGTCCTTTGCCAGCTCTATCTTAGGTATAATGCTGGTTTCCTTTAGGGTGGTAGGAACGTGCCCCAGCGCAGTTCCCTCGAAAACGATGCCTTTGTAACCTTTACCAAGGTAAAAATCCACTATTTCGGGATTCATTCCTGGGTAGATTTTTATGAATGCTACTTTTTCTTCTAATTTATCATCAACGGTTACCTTACCTTCTTTTCTTTTTGGATAATTTTTATTCAACACCTCTATCTTTCCACTGGGATAAATTTTTGCTAAAGGTTTATCATTTATGCTCTGGAACGCGTCCCTGCGGGAGGTGTGCATTTTCCTTACCTTTGTTCCGCGATGCGCAAAACAATAATTATCGTTCAAGGATCCGTGCATAACCAAGGAAACGCCGGCAATGTCGCTTTTTGCAAGTATCGCTGAACATATGAGGTTGACGAAACAATCCGAAGAACCACGGTCCGTTGAACGTTGAGAACCGGTAAAAACGACTGGTTTGTGTAAATCCCTGAGCAAAAAACTCACCGCAGCCGTCGAATAGTGCATGGTGTCCGTTCCATGCGTGACGACAACGCCATCCGATTTTTTGAGTTCTTCAGCAACTTCCCTTGCAATTTTTATCCAGAGTTTCGGGTTCATGTCTTCGGACATGATATTCATCAAAAAACGGGATTTTATGTTGGCGATGTCATTCAGTTCTGGGGCGACCTCAAGCAAATCCTTGGCCGTGTAGCTCGCATAAACGCCGCCCGTACGGTAATCAACCCGGGAGGAGATTGTTCCGCCCGTAGAGAGCACGGACACGGTTGCTTTATTCTTATCTTCCTTTACCGCCGCCCTTTCAATATTTTTTTTCTCTTTTATTTTTTCGATGATGTTTATCTTTTTTATTTTGTTTTTTTCTATGCCGATGTTGTAACCGTTCTCAAGTTTTAACACGAGGTGTCTGTCGCCCGCAAGCTCCGGCCTCGGCATGACAAATCCGCGGTATGTTTCGCTTTCCGTTACAATCTCGACCCTATCTCCTGGCTTTGGTTCGGAGTGCATTTTCGAATTCCGTGTATAAAGAATTATCGTATCCTATCAAAAATACGGCATCAAACGCGTCTGGGTTCTTTTTAACAAATTTGTTTATCTCACTAACCATCGCAATTGCTGCCTGTTTTTTCGGGACGCCGCCAACGCCCGTGCCCATTCCCGGAAAAGCGATGCTTTTTACTTTTAAATTTTTGGCACAATTAAGTGCCGCCGTTGTTGCCAAAAGCACGTTTTTTGTTGTTATTAACTCTGCTGATTTCTCCATGGTTGGGGCGTGTATTACAAACTTGGCATTTAGTTTTCCTGCCGCTGTTGCAACCGCTTCACCAATCGGAACCGGTGATTTCCTTACTGCTTCCTCCTCGATTCTGTCGCCACCTGCTTTTTTTATCGCCAGAGCAACGCCACCGCCCATGGTTCCGGATGAGTTCGCCGGGTTCACTATGGCGTCAACCGTTAGTTTTGTTATGTCACCCCGCTTTGCGATTACTTCAGCCATATTTAAATATGATATTGCGTAATTATTACTTCCATGAAAAAATGCAGCAGTTGCGGTAAAGAGGTAGTTGAGAGATACGTCGAGTTTAACTGCCCGGTTTGCGGTAAGGAAAAAATCACGAGATGCAGTTCCTGCCGGGGTCTCGGTGCAAAGTACGTCTGCGGAAGTTGCGGATTTGAAGGTCCGTGAGATGAGAATTCTTAGGGTGGGTTCTGAAAATCAGGATATTGTTGGTGAGGTTGTTAATGAACTCGAAAAAGGCAACATCATAATTTATCCGACAGATACGGTTTACGGCATCGGCTGCAGTATTTTTTCACGGAACGTTGCCAAAATTTTTGAAATAAAAAAACGTGAGAAGGATAAGCCATTGTCTGTTGCTTTTTCTGATCTGAAAATGGCGAAAACATATGCCGAAATCGACAACGAACAGGAGAGGTTTATAGCGGAGAGAATGGATGGGCCTTACACGTTTATTGTCAAGAAAAAAAGTGTAGTGCCTAACTTGATTACGGCTTGTCTTGGCACCGTAGGAATCAGAATAATAAACCATCCTCTGACTAGAGAGATAATAAAAAATTTTGGCAAACCGATAGTGACGACGTCTGCAAATGTTTCAGGAAAGCCTGCTCCAGCGGACATTAACGAAATAGAAAAAAGTGTTCTGGATTCCGTTTCGTTGGTTTTGGATGCAGGAAGATGCAAGCACGGGGTACCGTCAAAAATAATCGACCTGACAAAAGGCCGCAAGATTCTTAGGGATTACGGGTTTAGATAACGGTTCCTCACGGGCATTTCCGTTTCCAGAAGTTTCCCCTCGGCGGGAGTTATAAAACCGTAGCTTTCTATTTCAACTATGCCTTTGCTTCCATCCCAGAGCTGGACGTGTATTCTTGAATTTTTCCTGCCGTTTTCCAATGCGATTGTCGGTAGGTCATCGATGTACGATTCCGTAATGGTTGGTGTTTCTATCTCCCGCCATACCGAAACCATAACGACATCGCCCCTTTTTATGCCTCTTGCTGTCGGGTACAACAAAAAAAGCAAAAGAGAAACGGAAAAGCCGAGGGCGATGCTTCTCCACATGAACAATTCATTGGTTGTTACTGCATAGCCTGCAAAAGAAACAGCAGAGATTGACACTAAAATCAAAAGGGTTACCTCTACCCTTCGCATGAGCGGATTAAACTTCAGTGTCATCCTGTCTTACAACCCTATTGACAACATAAACGCCCTTGCTATGGCCAAGGGGATGGTCAAAGCCAGCAATGCGATTATTTCGCCCGTTATTAGCGCACTGATAACTGGGTCTTTTACCACCCCATCCACACATAGAGAACGAAACATTTTTAATTCTATTAGGAGTTATGAATAAAAATCTTATTTGGTCTGATCGTTTATCCAGTCCAAAAAGATTTTGCTACCGTCAACAATATCCAGGGCCACTATCGCCGGGTTCTCATAGGAATGAATCTTCCTAACCCGTTTCTCCAAACTCTTGAATTTTTCCTTTTTGGTTTTGCAAATCAGCACAAACTCGGTTGTTTTTTCAAGTTTATTTTTCCATTCGTAAACCGAGTTAATCGGAAAGTAATTAACACATGCAACCAGTTTCTCAGTCACGAGGGTTTCCGCTATTTTTTTGGCTTCCTGTTCGTTTCCGGCAGTTAGATAAACAAGAATGAACATCCTTATCTCAGATTCAAAGAGAAGTCTATTGCCTTCGTGTTTTTTGTTATCTCGCCGACGGAAATGATGTCGGGGCCGGCCTTGGCGTATGTTTGAATGTTTTGGAGGGTTATTCCGCCGGAAACCTCCAGAATAACGTTTTTCCTAAGCCCGAGTTCGTTTAATTTTTTTATTGTTTTTTGTACGTTGCCTGCGGACATGTTGTCCAGCATTATTATGTCTGCGCCTTCTTTCGCCGCGATTAGCGCATTCTCAACCTTATCGACCTCAACTTCAATCTTGTGGACGAAACTCGTTTGTCTCTTTGCGGCCTGTATCGCAGACGCAAGGTCTTTGAATAGTTTCAGGTGTTCCTTTTTTATCAAAACCTCTTCGGACAGGGTTAAGCGGTGCGTGTCGCCCCCCGCAACCCTAACGGCACACTTTTCAAAGTATCTGAACCCGGGCGTTGTTTTTCGCGTGGCTGCGACCCTAACCCGAGGATTTGATTTTTTGGCCGAATCTATAAACTGTTTTGTTGCAGTCGCTATTCCGGACATCCTCGACAGTATGCTCAGTGCGGTTCGTTTCACAAGAAGAATGTCGCGGGAGTTTCCAGTTAGAATGAAAACTGCCTGCCCCTTCCGTATTTTGTCGCCGTCGTTGGAGTGTTTTTTTACTTTTACGCCGAAGAGTTCAAAAAGTGTGTTTAGTTCATGCGCACCGGCCAAAATTCCGGTGTCGTTGGCGATAATTTCCGCGCTGACCTTTTTATCCGGAGTAAAGTGCAGGGTGATATCAGATACGCCCGCGTCTTCCTTAACAAATTGCAGAAGTTTTCCCTCCAAAATTTTTCGGTGCATCATTTTCTAGAACATTCATGCAGATGTTTAGAACGAGTTAACCTTTTAGTTTTGTGGGTGCTTGCGGGGCCTTTTCAACAAGGATTATCTCCCCGATAACAGATATATCATCATAGCCGATGCTTTCTGCTTGCAGTATTTGTCTGATGTCTTCGGTCTGCAGCGACTGCCCTTTTAGTGGTTTGAGGCAGAGTTTCATGACCCCCCCTTTTTCTAGATTCAGGACAATGTCCTCCACCCGACCAACCCGTTCTGCGTTTTGTGTGTATATATCAAGCCCGTACATTTCAGAAAGTCGTTTGCCCACTTCCATCCCTCACATAAGTTGATTGTTATCTATTGGTGGGAGTATAAAAAAGGCCCCTGTGGGGGGTCACTTCCTGTTTTCTGTGCTTTTAAAGGCTTGGTTGCGTAAATATAAGAAGCAGAAAATGGCACTAATGGATGCGATATTTAGCAACACCTTGTTGCGGGTGTTTTTTATTGCTTTTTTTGTATTGGTTTTGGTGTTCGCTATCAGAAGCGTAAGGATAGTCCGACCTTATGAGCGCGCGGTGGTAGAGCGTTGGGGTAAATACAACCGCACGCTTGGTCCGGGGTTAAATTTTATCATCCCCCAGGTAGAGGCCATCCTTAAGGTGGATATGCGCGAAACTCTGATAGACGTGCCCGCGCAGGAGGTTATCACAAAGGATAACGTTGGTGTTGGGGTAGACGCCGTTATTTATTTTAAGGTTACGGATCCTGTCAAGGTCATGTATAATGTCGCCATGTTCGAGGACGCCGCCGTTAAGCTGGCCCAAACGAACCTGAGAAACATAATGGGTGACATGAGTTTAGACCAGACGCTTATTTCAAGGGAACGCATTAACCTGGAGTTAAAACAGATACTTGATGACGCGACAGATATGTGGGGGGTTAGGATAACGCGCGTTGAGATACAAAAAATAGAGCCCCCAAGAGACATTGCAGAAGCTATGAGCCGCCAGATGAAGGCAGAGCGTACAAAAAGGGCAGCGATACTTGAGGCCGAAGGCATTAAGCAGTCACAGATACTGCGTGCGGAAGGCCAGAAACAGGCAGACATACTTGGTGCGGAAGGAAAATACCAGGCAACGAAAAAACTCGCTGAGGCGGAGAAGTATAAGAAGGAAACGGTTGCCGACGGCGAGGCCCGGGCGATTGAGTCGGTTTACGAGGCGATACATAAGGGTAACCCGACAAAAGACCTGTTGGCGGTGAAATACCTTGATGCCCTGGGGAAGATTTCTGACGGAAAATCAACCAAGGTTTTTCTCCCTTTGGAAACGACCGGGGCGTTGGGGGGGATGGCCGCGTTGGGTGAGGCGTTTAGGGAAACGCAAACAACAGAAGAAACGAGAAAGAACAAGGAGAAAAAATCAGTTTAGGGTTTATTTTTTCCGTACTTTACTCCGATTTTCTTTAGCTCTTTTTTGTCCGGTTTTTCTGTCCCGAGGTATGCAAGAAACGCCTGCCTTACGTTTTTGCCTTCCCTTACGGAGCGCACGAGGTAGTAGTATTCCTTCCCCTTTATGGTTTTTTTTCGTATGTACATGGTAGGCATTACGAACGCAGGTATAAAAGTTAGGCACTACAACAACCTTTTAACAAAAGGTTGATCAAAACATGTGCAGCGTGCGCTCGTTTCACTCGCTTAGCTGCACTACACAAAACCGTTAAACACTTGAACGTGCGCTCCGTTTAATCCGCTGTGAGTTAGGCACTACAAACTTCCAACGATCAAGGGGAAGATTATGGTTGCGTCTCCGTAGATTGTGGCCTCCTTTCCCTTTTCCGATATTTTGCCCCACGCCCTTCCCTCACTCGCGTGCGCCCCGGATAAGGAGCCGTCAAAGGGTGTGGCGGTTGTGACGTAAACCGCATAATCCAAACCACCACGCAACAAATTCGCACCAAGGAGATGGTGTTTTGATATGCCCCCACCAAGAACAACGCCCCCGGTTTTTTTTGCTTCAAAAACACAGTCAAAAAGTTCGGACAT
>Ga0209610_1000014_pt1 | contig 82923 bp, 73 predicted proteins | sample LakKivw275mmetaG_FD_184137 | JGI IMG/M metagenome (GOLD analysis project Ga0209610, IMG submission 184137) | Anoxic lake water microbial communities from Lake Kivu, Rwanda to study Microbial Dark Matter (Phase II) - Lake Kivu water 275m metaG... | ecosystem: Environmental > Aquatic > Freshwater...
GCACAGGTGCTGCATGGCTGTCGTCAGCTCGTGCCGTGAGGTGTTAGGTTAAGTCCTGCAACGAGCGCAACCCTCGTCGCTAGTTAATTTCTCTAGCGATACTGCCCGTATAACGAGGAGGAAGGTGGGGATGACGTCAAGTCAGCATGGCCCTTACATCCTGGGCTACACACACGCTACAATGGGTGATACAGCAGGTTGCAATAGAGCGATCTGGAGCTAATCCTGAAAATCATCCTCAGTTCGGATTGTAGGCTGAAACTGCCTGCATGAAGTTGGAGTTGCTAGTAACCGCAGGTCAGCACACTGCGGTGAATACGTTCTCGGGCCTTGTACACACCGCCCGTCACGTCATGGAAGTCGGTAACACCTGAAGTCGATAGGCTAACCCGCAAGGGAGGCAGTCGCCGAAGGTGGGACTGGTGACTGGGACGAAGTCGTAACAAGGTAGCCGTACGGGAACGTGCGGCTGGATCACCTCCTTTCTAGGGAGTTTGATCTCCTAGGTCGTTCGATAGCAGCAATGCTATCGCTGTTTTGATATCAAAGTTCCTTCCACTATCCAGCTGTTAAGGTTTTTTATTTCCTCCCCCTACGCCTCCCATTGACTTCAATGGTAAAATATAGGCGCATGTAGCTAGGGCTTGTGTGGTTGGCCTGACATGTGAATTTACCGGTTTTCTGATGAGACGCTGGGACTAGCGGATATGATTTACGACGCAGCTAAGTTTGTGTTCAGCCCGCCGCCGCTGGTCTCACGTGCGCACCGCATATTGATCAAACCCAGCGCCAGCTATCCGCACCCCTATCCCTTCAGCACCAGCCGCGAGATACTGGGCACGGTCATTGAGAAGGTCAAGCAGATAAGCGACGCCGACGTGATCATACTGGAGGGGGCCGCCAGCGGCGATTCAGTCTACCCCATCTACAAGTCGCTGGGCTATGACTTCCCCCGAGTGCTTATGCTGGACGTAAAGGACTGCATCTGGGTGGAGATAGAGAACCCGCTGCCGCATCCCTTTGCCATAGCCACCTTCTGGGTGCCCAACGTGGTCCTTTCCTGCGACTTCCTGATAAGCGTTTCGCCCTTCCGCCAGGTGGGCAACCAGGGCGTTTTCAGCATCAAGAACCTGCTCAGCCTGTTGCCGGTCAGCAAGTACAGGAAGGGCACTGGAGGAGGCTGGAGCGCGCTGGACGAGTTCGGCTGGGAGAAGGTCTACGCCGACCTGTATTTCACCCTGCCCTTCGACCTGGCCATCATCGACGGCCGCAAAAAGTTCATGTCGCAGGATGACTCGTTCAAGGGGAAGACGGAGAACCTGGGCAAGATATTTGAAGGCGAACCATACGAGATAGACTGCGAGGCCACCACCATGGCTGGCCTGGATACGCAGTACCTGGATATCATCAAGGCGGGCAAGGCCGAGCTAGAAAGCTAGCTGTAGTAATACCTGACGTCGAAGTTTGAGTACTGCCCGGTGAACTCCGACCACTTACTGTCAATGCTCTCCACCACGGCCTCGGGAGGGCCTGTCCACAGCTGCCGCAGCAGCTCCTCCAGCTTGTCCCTGTCGCCCTCGGCCGCCAGCTCCACGTCACCCGATTTGGCGTTGCGCACATAGCCCCTGAGGCCCAGCGACTTGGCCAGCCGGGCCGTGAAGGCCCTGTAATATACGCCCTGCACCTGGCCGTGTATGCGGGCGTCCAGATGAGCAAGGTTAGGCATAGGCGGTCAATAAGCTATATCCAGCGCTGCTGGCCGGATGGGCTATTCGAAGAATTCGTCCTTCTTGCCCTTTTTCTTGACTACTTCAACTTCTACAACAGGTTCAAAAATTGAAGCGGCAGTCGGCTTTTTAGCGTCCTTTTTCGGTTTCTTGGCTTCCCTGCGTGATTTGTCTCTGGAACCCATTGCTTAGCACCCCTCTTATAAAATATTGTGCTGAAGTAAGTTTAACAAATGGGCGTTGATTTTAAAAGATGATTTAAATAGAGTGTCGTTTCAGGCGTTAGTGTCGGGGCCGGCCGCCTGCTACCTCAGCCATCTGAGCACGCTCGATGGCCACTGCCGATAGATCGGCCAGAGCTTCCAGCAGGCGGAACTGCTCAACTGGCATATGGAATTTACTGGCTGCCGCCCATATGCCGAGCACGCCGACAGCCCCCGGCGTAACATTGAGGGGCAGAAACAGCGCACCGGAGTCCGGCAGGGTATCTGTGCCACGCCCCGCGGCCTGCTGATGCTGGAAGGCCCAGGTTGCGACGGCAAACTCATTCTCGTCCAGCACGAAGTTTTTCTTTTGGAAAGACGGCTTTAATTTGCCGTCATTTTGGCTGTCAGGCAATAAGATTACCGTCTCCAGTCCGAATGTGCGTTTCAGGTAGCTGTTTATAGTGCGGACAGTGTCCTCTAAACTTACGGTGCCGGCAATTTCACGGCTGAGCGTATACAGGGTGGCCGTTGCCACCTGACGCTGCCTGGCCAGAAAAACCTGCTTGCGCACACGCGCAGTCAGATAGCTGACCACGATTCCGACTGATGTTAAGCCTACGAAGGTCAACAGATACTGCACGTCAGCAACGGCAAAAGTCAGAACGGGGGGCACAAGATAAAAATCAAAGGCCAGTGTGCTCAATATAGCAATAGCAATCGAGGGACCGAATCCGAAATAGACGGCAGAGATCACCACGCACAAAAGATATACCATTATCAGATTGGTCGGATTGATATAAGAGCGTATCAGCCATCCTACCAGAGTTACGCCGACTACCATGGCTAGGCTGACCAGATAGCCGCGCCAGTTGAAGGCCTGAGCTGCGCCAGCCTCCTTTTCCTGTACGGCAGCGGGCTCAGCTTTGCCACCCACGACGTAAACATCTATAAACCGGCTTTGACGGATGATCCGGGAAACCAGCGAGCCGAAAAAAAACTCCTGCCAGCGCGACCGCTTTGACTTGCCTATGACTATCTTGGTTATGTCGTGAGCCTCGGCATATTCAGTTATGGCCTGCGCTACCGACTGTCCTTGCACCACCACCACGTCTGCGCCCAGCCTTTTAGCCAGCTGAAAGGCGGTACTCAGCCTTACTTGTTTAGCTGATGATAGATTAACGTTGTCGGGCGTTTCAACATAGATTGCCACCCAGTCGCCATTCAGTTGAGAGGCCAGCCTGCGTGCGCTGCGCAGCAGGCGGCTGGAAAGTGGGCCAGGGCTGATGCAGGCCAGCACGTGTTCCGTAGCCGGCCAGGGTCCCTGAACGGCATGTGTATGCATATAAGAGCGGGTCTGCCGTTCCACCTGCTCGGCGGCTACCCGCAGTGCCACTTCCCGCAGGGCGGAGAGGTTACCTTTGCGGAAGAAATCGGCTGTGGCGTGTGCTATCTGCTCCGGCACGTAGACCTTGCCGTCCTTAAGGCGTTTTATCAGCTCGTCCGGCGGCAGGTCCACCAGCTTTATCTCATAAGCCCGGTCAATTATGGTGTCAGGGACCGTTTCACGCACCCATACGCCCGTGATTTGCGCTACGGTATTTCTGATGCTCTCCACATGCTGTATGTTCAGCGTAGTATAGACATCTATCCCGGCATTGAGCAGCTCTTCCACGTCATGATAGCGTTTGGGGTGGCGCGAGCCGCTGGCATTGGTGTGCGCCAGTTCATCCACCAGGGCCAGCTGCGGTTTACGTGCCAGCACGGCGTCCAGGTCCATCTCGGGTATGGTGATACCGCGGTAGTCCACCTGCCTTGGCGGGACTGTTGGCAGGCCTTCAAGCAGTTCCTCGGTTTCGGCACGCCCGTGCGTCTCTACATAGGCCACAACCAGGTCGATTTCTTCCTTCTGTTCCTGCGCCGCCTGCAGCATGGCGTACGTCTTGCCGACGCCGGCGGCAAAGCCCAGGAAGATGGTAAGCCTCCCCTGCTTCTGTTGTTGCTCCTCAGCCTGGACGTGAATCAGCAGCTCGTCCGGGCTGGGCCTTCCCTCACGCATCTCAGTTATCTCTTAAGTAAAAAAGCTTTCCTATATATCATTGCTGTTGCCGGTACAGGCCGTCCAGCGCCAGGTTCAGCTCAAGCACATTTACCCTTTCTTCACCCAGAATACCGAACTGGCGGCCCTGTGTAAAACGGTTGACTGTTTGTGTGAGCGCGTTGCTGTCCAGGTGCCTCTCCCGGGCCACCCGCGGTACCTGATAGAGGGCCGCCGCCAAACTGATATGGGGGTCCAGCCCGCTGCCCGAGTTGGTAACCAGGTCGACCGGTATGGGCTGCTTATTGCCGGGGTCGGCGGCTTTCAAGGCGTCCACACGCTTTTTTATCGCTGCCATAAGGTCCGGGTTGGAGGGAGCGTAGTTTGAGCCCGAGGATGCGGCAGCATTGTACGGCATCGGCTGGGTTGCAGATGGCCGGCCCCAGAAATAGCCGGGCTGGTCGAACTGCTGACCGATCAGCTCGGAACCAAGGTAGTTTCCCTCTTTTCCTAGCAGGCTGCCGTTGGCCTGGTGGTTGAAGGCTACCTGTGCGATCAGCGTGACCGCCAGCGGGTAGATTATCCCGGTGATGACCGTCAGAATGCCCAGGAATATCAGGCTGCGCCTGATCTGTTCCTTCATCTATAATACCCATGCATAATATTCATACCAGTCCCAGCGTAACCAGCAACATGTCGATCAGCTTAATTCCTATGAAGGGCGCCAGCAGCCCTCCCAGGCCGTAGATCAAAAGATTGTCGCGCAGCAGCGTCTCCGCTCCCACGGGACGGTAGGGCACCCCGCGAATGGCCAGCGGTATCAGCGCTACTATGATCAAGGCGTTGAATATGACTGCGGATATTACTGCACTGTGCGGGGTAGCCAGGTGCATAATATTCAGCACGCCCAGCGCCGGGTAGATTCCGGCGAAGGCCGCGGGGATGATGGCAAAATATTTGGATACATCATTGGCGATGCTGAAGGTGGTCAATGCACCGCGTGTCATCAATAGCTGTTTGCCGATTTCAACGATCTCAATGAGTTTGCTAGGGTTGCTATCCAGGTCGATCATATTCGAGGCCTCGCGTGCTGGCTGTGTACCGGTATTCATAGCTACGGCCACGTCTGCCTGCGCCAGGGCCGGTGCATCGTTTGTGCCGTCGCCCGTCATGGCCACCAGGCGCCCGCCCGTCTGGTACTCACGTATCAGCTTGAGCTTGGTCTCCGGAGTGGCCTGCGCCAGGAAATCGTTGACGCCTGCCTCGGCTGCTATGGCGGCTGCGGTCAGCGGGTTGTCCCCGGTGATCATAACTGTCTTGATGCCCATCCTGCGCAGGCGCATGAAGCGCTCCTTGATGCCGCCTTTAACAATATCCTTGAGGTGAACCACGCCTATCGTCTCGCCGTTGCGGGCTATGACCAGCGGCGTGCCGCCGCCCCGGGCGATGTCGTTGACAACGGCTGTCAGCTCGGCAGGTACAGATTTTCCCAGCAGGTTAACGTACTCAGTAATTGAATCAGTGGCACCCTTGCGTATACTGAGCCCGTCTATATCCACGCCGCTCATCCTGGTCTGTGCTGAAAATGGAACGAAGCGCATCGTTCCCTGCATGTCCTCTTTCCTGCCGCCCCTTAGCGAGTATTTTTCCTTGGCCAGCTGGACAATGCTGCGTCCCTCGGGCGTCTCATCCGCCAGCGAGGCCAGTTGCGCCGCCTCTGCCAGGTCGCTCTCCGCGATTCCTTTCACAGGTATGAATTCCACCGCTTGGCGGTTACCCAGCGTAATGGTGCCCGTTTTGTCCATCAGCAGCACATCGACGTCTCCAGCAGCCTCAACGGCATGTCCGGAAAGCGCTATGACGTTGCGGCGGATCAGCCGGTCCATGCCGGCTATGCCTATGGCTGGCAGAAGACCGCCTATGGTGGTAGGTATCAGGCAAACCAACAGGGCTGCCAGTACTGTCAGCGTGATTGGGGCTCCCTGACGGCTTACTGCTGCGCTGTATGTAGAGAAAGGCAGCAGTGCGATGCAGACAACCAGGAAGATAATGGTAAATGCCGACAGCAGGATGTTCAGGGCTATCTCATTGGGCGTCTTCTGGCGCCGGGCGCCTTCTATCAGCCCGATCATGCGGTCCAGAAACCCTTCCCCCGGATTGGCCGTCACGCCTACAATCAGCCAATCAGAAAGTACGCGGGTGCCGCCGGTGACTGCACTGCGGTCTCCGCCCGATTCACGTATGACAGGGGCGCTTTCGCCGGTGACGGCGCTCTCATCCACCAGCGCAACCCCCTCTATTATCTCGCCGTCCGAGGGTATAATCTCGCCCGCCTCGACCAGGAACGCATCACCGCGCCTGAGTGCGGTTGAAGCAACCATCTCATAGCGGGCATCGCGCCTGGGCTGGCTGAGCCTTTTAGCCTGCGTCTCACGACGTGTGTTGCGCAATGCCTCGGCCTGGGCCTTGCCCCGACCTTCGGCGATAGCCTCGGAAAAGTTGGCAAAGAGTACGGTCAGCCACAGCCAGAAGGCGATAGCCCCGATAAAAGCGGTCCTGGCCTCGCCGTGGCCTAACAGCGCCTGTATCCACAGTGCGGTGGTCAGCACGCTGCCTATCTCCACCACGAACATTACCGGATTGCGTATCATCCAGCGCGGATCAAGCTTGGCAAGAGAATCGACCATCGCGCGGCGGTAGATGCGCGGATCGAAGCGCGGCTGTTTTTTTAAATGTACCTTCGATACCATTTTTTACTTCTATCTCAGCATTAAGAACTCTACGATTGGACCCAGCGCCAGGGCCGGGAAAAAGCTCAGAGCACCCACGATTATGATGACCATGATCAGCCAGATAACGAAGAGAGGAGTATGTGTGGGAAGCGTGCCCGCTCCGTAAGGCACCAGCTTCTTGCGCGCCAGCGAGCCGGCGACGGCCAGCACCGGGATGGCCGTCCAGTAGCGGCCCATGAGCATGGCCAGCCCAAGTGCCAGATTGTAAAAGGGTGTGTTGGTGCCCAGCCCGGCGAAGGAGCTGCCGTTGTTGTTCCCGGCCGATGAAAAGGCATACAGCACCTCGGAGAAGCCGTGCGGGCCCGGATTGAAAACGGCCTGCCTGGCGTCCGGAATGGACAGCGCCAGGGCGGTGCCGAACAGCACGGCCAGAATGGGCACGAGCACTATCAGGGAAGCCATCTTCATTTCGAAAGCCTCGATCTTTTTACCCAGGTACTCGGGCGTTCGTCCTATCATCAGCCCGGCCACGAAGACGGCTATGATGACAAAGGCCAGCATGCCGTACAGCCCCGAGCCAACCCCACCATAGACCACCTCCCCCAGCTGGATAAGCCAGAGCGGCACCAGGCCGCCAAGGGGCATAAACGAGTCCAGCATGGAGTTGACCGACCCGTTTGAGGCGGAGGATGTGGCAGTGGCCCACAGGGCGGAATTGGCCTGCCCGAAGCGGACCTCCTTGCCTTCCATATTGCCGCCGGGCATGCTAAAGCTGGCCGTCTGGTCAATACCCAGCCCGGCCATAGCAAGATTGCCGTTCTCTTCCGATAGAACGGCCACGGCCAACATGGCAACGAAGATGATGGTCATGGCTGCAAGCAGGGCCCAGCCTTTACGCGTATCGCCCACCATTCTGCCGAACGTATAGCAGAGTGAAGCCGGAACCAGGAGTATGGCAAGCATCTCCAGGAAGTTGGAAAAGGGCGTGGGGTTCTCAAAAGGATGGGCCGAGTTTACACCGAAAAAGCCTCCGCCGTTGGTCCCAAGCTGCTTGATGGCTATCTGCGAGGCGGCGGGGCCGAGTGCAAGGGTCTGCTCGTTCACCAGCTTTCCGCCGGTGTCCTGCACAGGTTGGAGAAAGGCCGCATCCGCGTAGCCGTTGAACGTCTGGACAACGCCCTGTGATACGAGAGCCACTGCCATTATCAGTGACAGCGGCAGCAGGATATACAGGGTGCTGCGCGTCATGTCAACCCAGAAATTACCGATGGTGGCGGTGGAGTGCCTGACGAAGCCGCGGACCAGGGCTACCAGCACAGCCATGCCCGTGGCGGCAGACAGGAAATTTTGCACGGTCAGGCCCAGCATCTGCACCAGGTAGCTTATGGTCGTCTCGCCGCTGTAGCTCTGCCAGTTTGTATTTGTGGCAAAGCTTACTGCAGTATTAAAGGCCAGGTCGGGTGCCACTGGTGCCAGACCCTGCGGGTTCAGAGGCAGAAAGGCCTGAAGACGCTGCAGCAGGTATACGAGAAGAAGGCCGGCCAGGTTGAAGAGCAGCATGGCCAGCGCATAGGTTTTCCAGTCCATTTCTTCGCCGGGGTGCATGCGGGCCATCCTGTAGATAAGGCGCTCCATTGGAGCAACTGCAGGATCCAGGAAAGTGCGCTCACCCTGGTAGACACGCGCCATGTAGGCGCCCAGGGGCTTGACCAGCAAAAGCAGGACGAGCAGGTACAGGCCTATCTGTAAAAATGCGAACACGGTCATTTGAACCAGTCCGGTTTCAACAGTGCGACAAGCAAATAGACCAGCAGTGCTGCACAGAGAAATCCCGCGATAGCATAGAAGATATCCATGGTACTTGCTAAAGGCGCGAAAATACGGAGAGCAAAGCTATACTTACGAGAAAGAACATGAGCGCCAGACCGGGAAAAAGAAGGTCAGCCATCAGCTATATCTTCACCGTAATCGCAAACCGTGATAATTATATCGATTATATTGCTCGCGTCAACATACTCAAGGCCCACAAGATACAAGATTATTGTTACAATCATATTTCGCTTTGACTAATATTCCGCGGACAATCATTGTTAATTGTTGACTGGATTTTCGTACATTGCCGACGTCGGGAAAAACCTTGACTTTCAGCTTTGATTTATGTACACTGTCTTTTCGTTGTCCGTTTTGTTAACATGGTGTTGAAGGGTTTTTGCCCGAGTGGCGCAATGGCAGCGCAACCGACTTGTAATCGGTAGGTTAGCGGGTTCGACTCCCCTCTCGGGCTGGGATCCTGTAATCGTCAAGGAGAGGTGCCGGAGTGGACAATCGGAGCAGACTGTAAATCTGCCGCCTGAAGGCTACGAAGGTTCGAATCCTTCCCTCTCCACCACCATTTTTGAATTATTGTAGATTTAAAATATTTTATTGTATAATCTATAGTCGCATCTTTGAGATGCGGTATATATAATATTAGGCAGTTTGCCCACATAGCTCAGTCGGTAGAGCACGTTCTTGGTAAGAACGGGGTCATCAGTTCGAATCTGATTGTGGGCTCAGAAACGAAGGAGGAATTTATATATGGCAAAGAAAGTATTCGAGCGCAAGAAGCCGCATGTGAATGTGGGCACAATAGGCCACGTTGATCATGGAAAAACGACTTTGACCGCCGCCATTACTTTAGTGCTATCGAAACAGCCCGGGATCGGCGACAACATATTCAGGCCGTTCGACAGCATCGATAACGCACCTGAAGAGAAAGCCAGGGGCGTTACCATCGCCATTGCGCATATTGAGTATGAGACATCCAAGAGGCACTATGCTCACGTAGACTGCCCGGGACATGCCGACTACATTAAGAACATGATCACCGGCGCGGCGCAAATGGACGGTGCAATACTGGTGGTGAGCGCTCCGGACGGCCCCATGCCCCAGACTAGGGAGCACATCCTGCTGGCAAGGCAGGTGGAAGTGCCGGCCATCGTGGTGGCCCTCAACAAAGTGGACGCCATGGAGGACGAGGAGCTGCTCGAGCTGGTCGAGATGGAGCTGAGGGACCTTCTCAAGAAATACAACTTCCCCGGAGACAAGATTCCTATAGTCCGCGTGAGCGCGCTCAAAGCGCTGGAATGCGGCTGCGGCAAGCCGGACTGCAAATGGTGCGGCCCCATCCTCAAGCTGATGGACCAGGTTGACAGCTATATTCCTCTGCCCGTCAGGGCTGTGGATAAGCCGTTCCTGATGCCGATTGAAGACGTCTTCGGCATCAAAGGCCGCGGCACCGTGGTCACCGGAAGGATCGAGCGCGGCGTGGTGAAAACCGGCGACGAGGTCGAGATCGTCGGCATTAAAGATACAAGGAAAACCGTGGTTACCGGCGTAGAGATGTTCCACAAGACACTTGAATCCGGCGAGGCCGGCGACGCAGTCGGCCTGCTGATCAGGGGCATCGAGCGAGACGAGGTCGAGAGGGGACAGGTGGTCGCCAAGCCGGGCAGCATTAAACCGCAGACCCACTTTGAAGGTGAAGTATACGTTCTGACCAAGGAGGAGGGCGGCAGGCATACGCCTTTCTTCAACGGCTATAAACCCCAGTTCTATATCCGCACCCTGGACATCACGGGACAGGTTGAGCTCCCGCAGGGCGTGGAAATGGTCATGCCGGGCGACAGCATCAAGATGAGCATCAAGCTGATCTACCCGGTCGCTCTGGAGCAGGGCATGCACTTCGCCATACGTGAAGGCGGCAAGACCGTAGCATCCGGCGTCATCACGAAGATTCTTGGATAACACATGGCCAAAAAGAGCGATGCGCGTGGTGTGATTTACCTGGCATGCACTGTCTGCCAGTCCAGGAATTACACCACCGAAAAGAATAAGAAAAACGATACCCAGCGCCTAGAGGTGAAGAAATACTGCCCCCGCTGCCACGCACATAATCTCCACCGGGAGACGAAGTAGGTGGCCAACAAGGAGCAGACCAAGAGCCTGCCAGGGCAGCCCAAAAAGCGCCGATTCGGCTTTTTCACCGACATCATCACCGAGCTGCGCAAGGTTGTCTGGCCCACCAGGCAGGAGACGTTGCGCCTTACACTTATCGTGCTCGGCCTGTGCCTGGCCATGGGCCTGATACTGGGCGCTCTCGACTACGGGTTTTCAGAGCTCGTAGCTAAAGTTTTAATAGGTGGGAAGTGAATGTGACCGCGGGCAGCACTGCAAAGTGGTACATCATCCACACCTATGTCGGACACGAAGAAAAAGTTAAGAACAAGTTGCTGCAGCGTATCAAGTCGATGGACGCCAGCAACAGAATTCTGGATGTGGAGATACCCAAAGAGAATGAGATAGAGATAAGATCGGGCCAACGCCGGACGGTTGAGAAGAAGATGTTTCCCGGCTATCTGCTGGTACGCATGGAGATGGACCATGAGACCTGGAAGGTCGTGCGGGAGACCCCCGGTGTTACAGGCTTTGTTGGCGACGGCAAGGAAGCCACCCCCCTGGAAGAAGGGGAAGCCAACAGGATTCTGAAGCAGAGGGAAGAGGGCGTAGCCCAGGTCAAGATCAGGTTTAAGAAAGGAGAAAGCGTCCGCGTCATGGACGGCCCGTTCACGGATTTCATCGGCACAGTCGATGAAATAAACATGGGCAAAGGCAAGGTAAAGGTCATGCTCACGCTGTTCGGGCGGGAGACTTCCGTGGAGCTGGACTTCCTGCAAGTGGAGAAGCTATAAAATGGCTAAGAAAGTTAAGGCAATAGTGAAATTACAGATCCAGGCCGGCAAGGCCACACCGGCGCCCCCGGTAGGCCCGGCGCTGGGCCAGCACGGCGTGAACATCATGGGCTTCTGCAAGGACTACAACGACCGCACCAAGTCCTTTGAGGGCTCGATTGTTCCGGTCGAGATAACCATTTTCGAGGACCGCTCGTTCACCTTCATAACCAAGACGCCGCCCGCCTCCGACCTGCTGAAGAAAGCGGTGGGTGTGGAGAAGGGCAGCGGTTCGACTCCCACGACCATTGCCGGCACCATTACCAAGGACAAGGTCAGGGAGATCGCCAAGACCAAAATGAAGGACCTCAATGCTATGGATGTCGAGGGAGCAGCCCACATCATTGAAGGCACCGCCCGCAGCATGGGCATAAAGGTGGAGTAATTACATGGTTACCAGAGGCAAGAAATTTCAAGAAGCATCCAAGCTCGTTGACAGGAACAAGCTGTACGAGCCTAAAGAGGCCGTCGCCATCGCCAAGAAGGCGGGCTTTGCCAAGTTCGATGAGACGGTCGAGCTGCACCTGAGGATGGGCGTCGACCCGCGCGCCGCAGACCAGCAGGTGAGGGGTACGGCACTTCTTCCACACGGGCTGGGCAAGCAGGTCAGGGTGGTGGTGTTTGCGCAGGGCGAAGGCGCCAAGCTGGCCTCCGAGGCCAAGGCCGACTACGTCGGGGCCGACGATATCGTCAAGAAAATTGAAGACGGCTGGATTGATTTTGATGTCAGCATTGCCACGCCGGATATGATGGGAAAGGTAGGCAAGCTGGGCAAGATACTGGGAAGGAAGGGCTTAATGCCCAATCCCAAGGCCGGAACGGTGGTGCCGTCGACGGACCTACCGCGTGCCATCACCGAAGTGCGCAAGGGCCGCGTGGAGTTCCGCCTGGACAGGACGGCCATCATACACGTGCCCATCGGCAAGAAGAGCTTTGACGAGGACAAACTTTACGAGAACCTGATGTCCGTCATCGAGGCCATCGCACGTGCCAGACCCGGCGGGGCTAAAGGACAGTATGTAAAGACAGCATCTCTATCCACGAGCATGGGACCGGGCATCAAGCTCGATATCAAGTCGATGATGGACCTGGCTGTAGGCGCATAACAAACAACTGAATAAGCGAAGCCGTTGACAGCGGGCGCCGCAAGGCTTAATACTGACCCGCCGAGGATCTTCACAGGCCGGCATCAGGCCGGCTGATAAATATATCCTCGTGTAGCGGCACGGGGATAATTTTTTTACGGAGCGTTGAAATGATACGTGAGAAAAAAGAAGAGATCATCAAACAGCTGGCCGAAAACCTGAGCAAGGCTGCCGTGGCCATTGCCACGGACTACCGCGGCCTGACCGCCAAGGAAATGGTGGTATTGCGCAGGCAATTGCACCAGCAGGGCGTGGAGTACAAGGTCATCAAGAACACGCTGGCGCACTTCGCCGCCGAAAAAGCCGGGGTAAAGGGGCTCGAGGAGTTCCTGACCGGCCCTATGGCCCTGGCCCTGAGCTACGATGACCCGGTCAAGCCGGCCAAGATACTGCTCGACCATATCAAGAGTGCTGCCTCGGTGCTGAAGATCAAGGGCGGTATCATGGGCGACAGGGTGCTCACCGCGGCCGATGTGGCCAGCCTGGCTGCAACGCCTTCACGGGAGGTACTGATAGCCCAGTTAATGGGGCGGCTGCAGGCCCCCATCTATTCGCTGCACTTCGTGCTCAGCTCGCCGTTGCGCGGCCTGGCGACCGTTTTACAGGCACGTGCCAGACAACTGGAAGGATAAGGCAATCACAAGGTAATAAACCTTTTAATATCAAATATAGAAAGAATATCGGAGGATATAAATGACAAAAGAAGAGATTGTGGCGTTAATCAAAGGCATGACCGTCATGGAGCTTAACGACCTGGTCAAGGCGCTTGAGACCGAGTTTGGCGTGAGCGCTGCCGTCCCCATGGCCATGGCTGCCGGGCCGGCTGCCGGCGGAGCCGCTGGCGGTGGAGCCGCTGCCTCTGAGGAGCAGAGCGAGTTTACTGTCGTCCTCAAAGAGGTCGGCGAGAACAAGATCGCGGTTATCAAGGCAGTCAGGGAAGTTACCACGCTGGGCCTGAAAGAGGCCAAGGACCTGGTTGAGGGAGCACCCAAGCCAATTAAAGAGGGCGTTAACAAGGAAGAGGCCGGCACCATCAAGAAGAAGCTCGAGGAAGCCGGCGCCAAAGTCGACGTAAAATAAACGCCTGGCAGGCATTGCTCAAGTTCACCGGCTCCTTCCAATCAAGGGAAGGATGCCGGTGAACTTTTGTTTTATTTTTAAGTGTGATATCTTCCATAGGCAGGTAATTTTCAGGAGGCGGAAATGGCTGATTACAGCGAGCGCAAAATCACGGCAAGGATAATTTCACAGAAGGGAACGTGCGCAGCTGGCTATAAGGAAGGGCAGGAGTTCATTATCTCCGACATGTGCCCCAAGGGCATGTGCGCCTGGGCCTTCAGCACAATATTTCCTTTTGCGCAGGTCCTGATCTCCGGCGGCAGCTTCCCCTGGGAGAGCGACCCGGACAAGGCCACGGTGGCCTGTCCCGACCCGGCCAACCCGGTTGTTTTCGAACTCATCCGCAAAAAGTGACCATTGTCGCTTGTTAATTAAATTATTGCTCTCTATAATTTAATTAAGTAAATAGTTTAAAGGGGGTGGGATATGGACAGTGTTAGTGGTGTGATGGAAAATGTAAGTTGTCCGCCCGTCCCAATAGCTGGATGGAAGGAGGGATAAAGGGATGTATGTAGCGTTAGCTGACAAACTGTTGAATTTCGCCGAGCAGCATGCCAAAGAGATAGCCAGGGAATGGCATAAGGCCCTTATTTCCAACCCCAGGACGCAGTCATACCGCAAAGTGCGTGAGTTCAAGCTGGTCAACGAGGGCGAGAATTTCTATAAGAACCTTAAGAAGCTGTATTTTGAGCAGAATATGTATGATGTGGTGTCCGCCTACTTTACCAGGTTCGCCCAGGACCAGTTCTACGAGAATATCCCGCTGGAAGAGGCCATTTACGCCATCATCATGCTGAGACGTCACCTCTGGCTGTATGCACAGTTCCAGAACCTGTTTACCACCTCGCTGGACCAGCACCAGGCCGCCGACGGCATAAACCGCACAGTGCTGATAACGGACTATGCCATGGTGGCGGTGATCAGGAAATACAGGGAACTGTCAAAGTAAAGGGTCAGAGACCCAACTGTTAAATAAGCAATAAAACAGGCCGGCACGTGCCGGCCTGTTTTGCTAGATGTTGATATTGCGCTGACGGTACTGGAGCGCCTCAGCCAGATGGTTGCTCCTTATGCCCTCGGAGCCCTCCAGGTCGGCCACTGTGCGGGCCAGCTTGAGCGTACGGTGAAAAGCACGCGCCGTGAAGTGGAACTGCTTCATGGCCGCCTTCAAGAGCCCCTGCGCCGCCGAATCAATCCCGCAAAACTCCTTGACCTGGGCCGCCGACATCTCTGCATTGCAGTTCAGGCTGATCGTTTCGAACCTCTTGAGCTGCACCTGACGGGCCAGCTGCACCCTGGCCCTGACTGTTGGCGACGCTTCGGACGGGCTGTTTTCCACCAGCTTTTCATAGTCGATGCGGGGGATGTCCAAAAAAATGTCTATACGGTCCATCAGGGGCCCGCTGATCTTTTTCTGGTAGTGGGTAATGGTCGAGGAGGTGCACTTGCACTCGCGCACAGGGTCGCCGTAATAGCCGCAGGGGCAGGGATTCATGGCCGCCACCAGTATGAAGTTGGCCGGGAAGGTCAGGCTGCCCTCGGCGCGGCTGATGGTTACTACCTTGTCTTCCATTGGCTGTCGCAGCGACTCCAGCGCCATGTGGTTGAACTCAGGGAACTCGTCCAGGAAAAGCACGCCGCGGTGGCTCAGCGTAATCTCGCCAGGGTGTGGAATCCTGCCGCCGCCAACCAGCCCGGCGTGTGATGTGGAGTAGTGCGGCGAGCGGAAAGGGCGCTGCCTTATCAGCGGCATATCCTTGGAGACCAGTCCGCTGATGCTGTAAATTTTCGTGACTTCGATGGCCTCGGCCAGCGTCATAGAGGGCAGGATGGTGGCCAGCGCCCTGGCCAGCATTGTCTTGCCGCTGCCCGGCGGCCCGACCATCAGCACGTTGTGACCGCCGGCTGCAGCCACCTCCAGGGCCCTCTTGGCGTGCTCCTGGCCCTTTATATGCGTGATATCTATCTGGTGGTCGTCTCTGCCGTCGTCCTGCCAGGACTGCGACCCTGCGTACGGCGCTATGTCGGCCTCGCCCAGGAAAAAGCTGATGAGCTGGCTTAAAGAGACGACGGGCAGTATCTGCACGTCCGAGATAAGCGAGGCCTCGGGCGCGTCATCGGCCGGCACGAAGACCTTGCTGATGCCCATCTCCCTGGCCATGGCTACCATGGGCAGTATGCCGTGTATATGCCGGACGCTGCCGTCCAGCGAGAGCTCGCCCAGGAAGAGGGCTTCGAGTGTGTTAAGGTTTATCTGGCCGGAGCTGGCCAGTATGCCGATGGCTATGGGCAGGTCGTAGGTCGGGCCTATTTTCTTCAGGTCGGCGGGCGCCAGGTTGACCGTTATGCGCTTCATGGGGAAGGTTCCGCCGGAGTTGCGTATGGCGGCCCTGACGCGGTCCCTGGCCTCCTTGACCGCGGCATCAGGCAGGCCCACTATGAGCGTATTGGGAAGGCCGGGAGAGATATCCACCTCGACTTCCACGGTCCGGGCGTCCAGCCCCACCATCGCCGCCGTGTTCACTTTCGCCAACATAACAAACCCACCAGCCGGTTAGTGATTATACCAGATTGGATGGGGGATGAGTCAGTATGTTGTCAGTCCAGCACGCGGTCGAGCGCCCTGGCCAGTCCGGGGACGGTCTTATACTTTTTAAGCTCCTCGGGCTTGATCCACTTGAACTCGGTGTGCTCCCAGTCCGTCTTCAGCCGGTCAATCTCGGTTACGTGGAAGAGGAAGGGATGGACGACCCATTTCCTGTTGAGGGACTTATCGATCACCTCCACCGGCTCGCCCTGCCTTATGAGCTTGACGGTGCTCTTGAACAGGCCGGTCTCCTCTCTTATCTCTGTGTACGCCTGGTCCAGAGGGGTGGTCTCAACATATCCGCTTACCCCGGCCCAGGCCCTGCGGTAGGTGCCGACCTTGCCGCTGCGCCTCAAGATGAGGATGTGATGGCGATGCTCCAGGAAGCAGGTGACGACATGCTTTTCCTCCAGCGGGATGGCGCAGGCTGCATCATATTTTTTTTGAAGGTATTCCTTAAGTATCTCCAGGGCGCTATCTGTGGCCTTGCGCTTAATCGTCTCGCGGTTGCCCGAAAAAATGAACTTATGGCTGTACGTGCTGTTTCCGGCTGCCAGGCCTATATAGAAAAGCCCCGGCGGCTTCACGGGAGTGGCGCCGCTGGGGCCGGCAATGCCCGTGGTGGACAGGCAGACATCTACCTTTAAAAGCTTCAGCCCGCCCCGGGCCATTTCCAGCGCGGCCTCACGGCTTACCGCCCCGTGCAAATCGAGTGTCTCCTCTTTGACGCCTACCACTGCCGATTTAACGTCGTTGCTGTATGCTACGATCGTCCCCTTGTAGTACACGGAGCTACCCGGAACGTTGGTGATCTTGTCCGCAATCCTGCCGCCGGTAGCGGATTCTACAGTACCAATGGTCAGGGAGGTGCCCGTCTTGCCCTGGTAATCCATGACCAGGTGTGAGATTTTGTGTTCCAGCCTTTTCATTAAAAACTACCACCCAGTAAAAGTACGCACAAATTGTAGCAAAAAATATATTTTCGGGTATAAAGCGCAGGACTGATATAATTGTTGGGATGGACACGCCAAGGGATAAAATCATCTTCCTGGGGACAGGCGGCGCCAGGTTTACCGTGGCCAAGCAGCTGCTGGGCTCGGGCGGCGCCTGGATGGACCTGGGAGGCACGCAGATACTGATGGACCCGGGCCCCGGCTCGCTGGTCTATGCTATCAAGTACCACTGCGAGCCATCCAAGCTGGATGCCATAGTACTTTCACACAAGCACCTCGACCATTCGGTTGACATAAATGTGATGATTGAAGCAATGACGGAAGGAGGCTGGAAAAAGCGCGGCAGCGTCTATGCCCCCTCGGACGCCTTCAGCGACGGTGCGGTCATCCTGCCTTACGTGCAGAAATACCCGGAGAAGATATGCCTGCTGGGGGAAGGGAAGGAGTATTCGCTGAACGGGGTGACTTTTACTACGCCGGTCAGGCACATTCACCAGGTGGAGACCTACGGCTTTGTCTTCAAGACGCCGCGGCACACCTTCTCCTGGATAACTGATACCAGGTTCTTCGATGAGCTTTCCGGCTTCTATAAAGCCGACCTGGTGATCATCAACGTGCTGAGCTCGGAGCAACGCTTCCCGGTCGACCACCTGGCGCTGCCCGACGCCGAGAGGATTATCAGCGAGATAAAGCCCAGGACGGCAATACTGACCCATTTCGGCATGACCATGTGGCGTATGAAGCCCTGGGAGATCGAGCGCAGGGTGAGCGAAGATACCGGCGTGAAGGTCATTGCCGCCAGGGACGGCATGGTCTTGGACCTGGACGAAGCCTGATTTTATACCAGCGATTCCAGGATCTTTCTGGCCAGCGCCTGGGTTATGCCGTTGACGGAGGCCAGCTCGCTTACCGATGCTTTCCTTATTTCGCGGACCGACCCGAACCTCTTTATCAATGCCCTTTTGCGGGCCGGGCCTATGCCGCCAATAGAATCCAGCGCTGATTCCCTGCTCTTCTTGGAGCGCAGCTTCCTATGATAGGTGACGGCAAAGCGATGCGCCTCGTCTCTGACCCTCTGCAGCAGCTGGAGCTCCTGTGATGACCTGTCCAGCAGCACAGGTTGCGGCCGCCCAGGCAGGAAGACCTCCTCGTTTTCCTTGGCCAGGCTGATGGCCGGGACCCTGTCTGCACCCGCTTCCTGCATGGCAAACAGGGCGGCATTGAGGTGGCCTTTGCCGCCGTCGATGAGCACGAGGTCCGGCAGGATGGCCCACTTTTCATCCGATACGGCCGCCTTAAAGCGGCGCTGCAGCACCTCGCGCATCATGGCGTAATCATCGGCCCCCTTGACCATCCTGATCTTGAAACGGCGGTAATGAGACGGCCTGGGCAAGCCGTTCTCGAAGACGACCATGCTGCCCACGGCCGTGGTGCCCTGGATATTGGAGATATCGTAGGCCTCGATGCGGCGCGGCAGCTGCGGCAGCTTGAGCAGGTCCTTGAGATTGCTCAGCACGCTGAGGTATTCCGGCTTGTACGCCTGACGGGTCTTGTAGGCCTGGAGCTCCTGGGCGGCGTTTTCTCCCGCCATGGCCACCAGGCGTGATCCTGTGCCCCTGGTGGGCAGGCGCAGCTCCACCCTGGCGCCTTTCCTATCGCTCAGCCACCTGCCGATGAGCGCTGCCTCGATAATGGGCGACTGGAGCAATATGAGCCGCGGTATATGCTGCTCGGGTGAAGAGTAGTACAGCTTGATGAAGCTTTCGATAAGCTGGGCGTCGGACTTTTCGCCAGCCCTCTCGATGATAAAATGTTCGTCACACAGCAGCCTGCCGTCCTTGATAGAAAAGATCCTTACGCAGGCCAGGCTGCCGTCCCGCGCCAGCCCGATGACGTCCATCTCCCCGCGGGTATTGAACGGTATTCTGTTGCTCTCGATCACCCTGTGGATGGCCTGTATCTGGTCACGTATTTGTGCGGCTTTCTCGTACTGCATGTTCTCGGAGGCCTTTTTCATGTCATTCTTGAGCTGGGCCAGGACGAGCTTCTCCTTGCCCTCCAGGAAGGCCACCGCCCGCCTGACCATCTCCGAGTACTCTTCTTTGCTGATTAATCCCGTGCACGGGCTGAGGCACCTGCCGATGTGGTACTTCAGGCAGGGCCTGGGCTCTTTGCCGGTTATCACCTTGTTACATGACCTCAGAGGGAAGATCCTCTTGACCAGCTCATAGGTCTGCCGGGCGGACCAGGCGCTGGGGACGCGGCCGATATACTTGGCGCCGTCGCTGTAGCGGCGCCTGGTAAGGCTGATGGTCGGCCATTCGTTTTTGACATCGACCTTAATATATGGAAAACTCTTATCATCTTTAAGCAGGACGTTGAAGCGGGGCATGTATTTCTTTATCTGCTGGCACTCGAGCACCAGAGCTGCAATCTCGGACTCGGTCACAACGAACTCAATTTTATCCACACGCGCGCTGAGCTGCTCGGTCTTCTCCGGGAGGTTGGCGCCCTGTTTGAAATAACTTTTTACCCTGTTGCGAAGGTTTGACGCCTTTCCAACATATATTACTTCGCCGTCCTTATCTTTGAAGAGGTAAATGCCGGGCCTGGACGGCAGGGTTTTTAAATAGGATTCTAAGTTTGGCTTGATCATGTGCCATTGAATTTTAACATCGGCAGGTCGGAGCGACAAAGTTGCGGCACGATTGAGCTGGCTGTCCTACTAGCGGACGTAGATTTATGTTAAAATAATGGTCGCCGGAAAAATGGAAGAAGATATCAGACTGTTCCTCAACTACTTGGCTAAAGAGAAGAAGTGCTCCAAGAACACGCTGGACGCTTATAATAACGATCTCAGTCAGCTGGCCGATTTCATCGCCACGACCGGGTCGGGCGGATACGACGTCAACCAGCTGACCGACAAGCATCTTTCCATGTACATGGCTTTCCTCAAGAACAAGAGCTATACGCTTTCAACAATTGCCAGGAAGATTGCCGCGGCGCGGACATTCCTGAAGTTCATGGCGGATAGGGGCAAGGTTAATTCCGACATGGCGCCCAGGCTCTCCGCCCCCAAGGTAGTGAAGGCGGCGCCCAAGGCGCTGACCGTGCAGGAGGTGCAGCGACTGATGGCGGAGGCGGCAAGGCTGCCTTCCATCGACGCCAAGAGGGACCGCGCCATGCTGGAGCTGCTCTATGCATCAGGCATGCTGGCCAGCGAGTTGATGTCCCTCAACGTAGAAAACATCGACCTGGAGAGGAGCAGGATAAACATTGCCAGTTCAAGGGGCAGGTCCAGGGTCATACCGCTGGACAGCAGGATGAGGTCAATCATCAAGGAATATATAGACGCGGTACGTATCAAGATTTTAACGGACGACAAGGAAAGGGCCCTGTTCCTCAACCAGAGGGGCGAGAGGCTGACGCGCCAGGGTTTCTGGCAGATAATACAGAGCTACGCGGACAGCGCAGGAATCACCTCCAAGGTGACGCCGCGCTCTATCCGCCACAGTTTCGCCGTTCACAGGCTCAGCAGCGGCGCCGATATCCACGCCGTGCAGGAAGTGCTGGGCCATGCACATATTTCCACTACCAAGGCCTACAAGCAGGTTTAACGAAGGATATATATTAGTACCCCAGGAGTAGAAACAACATGTCAAAGAAATCACGCAGAGCCCGGGCGAAATCAAGGGGAATTCAGGTTGCCCCGGCAGTTGCCGGCAGGCCGGTTCAAGCCCCGCTGAAACAGGCAGGGCAAAATATGGCAAAGCAGCAGCCGGCCGCCGTCGCCACACCCATCACTGCACACCAGTACGACTATGTGAAGACTGACCTGATACACATAGCCATCATAGCAGGAGCACTGCTGATCATCTTAATTGTCCTGAGCTTTATGCCCTCAATGAAAAGTTAAGGTTGGCTCCGGTGGATTTTGACAGGCCACGCAAAATCCTGGTCGAATCCCTGAGCTTCCAAATAAAAGATAGACGCGTACTTGAAGCGTTTTCCAAAGTGCCCAGAGAGCTTTTCGTGCCGCCCGAAATGCAGGCGGCAGCCTATGAAGACAGGCCGCTGAGCATCGGCATGGGGCAGACCATTTCCCAGCCATATATAGTCGCCCTTATGACGCAGTCCCTGGAGCTTAAAGGAAAGGAAAAGGTGCTCGAGGTCGGCACGGGAAGCGGGTACCAGGCCGCAATCCTGGCCAAGCTGGCGCAGTCTGTATACACCGTTGAGAGAATTCCTGAGCTGGCCGAGAGCGCTAAAAATGTGCTGGCAGGGCTGGGATACACCAATATCCACATCAAGATTGCGGGGGAGGAGCTAGGCTGGAGGGAGTTCGCTCCCTATGACGCCATAGTTGTTACCGCCGCTGCGCCCACGATACCAAATCCCCTGCTGGAGCAGCTTGCCACGGGCGGGATAATGGTCATTCCCGTGGGCTCCAGGTGGGAGCAGGACCTGCTTAAGGTAACCAAGAGGGATTTCGGCAACAGGGTGGAAAACCTGGGCGGCTGCAGGTTCGTGCCGCTCATCAGCAAAGACGCCTGGCAGGAATGACTGTCTCCCTGCCTTTACCAATCATTTAAAGTAAAGGGCGCCCACCGGGCATACCTCAACGCAGGCACGACAGGAGTTGCAGCCTGATTCCACCAGCGGGACGTTGGCGAAGGTGGAGACCACAGTTTTGATGCCCCGGTAGGCGAAATCCAGTATTCCCTTGCCTTTCTGCTGGCAGACCCAGACGCACCTGCCGCACAGCACACACTTGTTCCTGTCGAAATTGAAAAGGGGATGGCTGGCGTCAAGCGGGAAGTCCATGTCGATCCTGGGAAAGCGCCTGTCTCTCAGCTTGAAATGTTCCCGGTAGGCTATCTTCTGGAGCTCGCAACTGCCGTTTTTTACGCAGCGGCCGCAGTCCACCCGGTGATTGCTCAGAAGGAGGTCGAAGGCAGTCTTGCGCAGCCGGGCGATGGCAGGGCTGTTCAGGCTGACGGAAAGGCCGTCGCTGACCTTTTCGGTGCAGGCGGTGACCGGCCCGGGCCGCCCTGCAATTTCGACGTAGCACAGGCGGCAGGATGCGAAGGGGCGTTTGATGCCCTTGAGGCTGCACAGGTTGGGTATGAAGAAGCCGTTGTCCAGGGCGGTCCACAGCAGGCTGGCGCCCTTGCTGGCCCTAACCTCCCGGCCTTCGATGACGATAGTGGCTGACATGTTGAAACGATATCAGAAAAGAAAGGCGGGTTACAAATTTGTAACCCGCCTTGAACTGTGCCTGTACTCTACCTAGCTGTAGATTTCCTTGACTATCTCACCCTCAGGCGAGCGGAGCTGTATCAGCAGGGGCATCTGGCCCAGCGCGTGCGTGGAGCATGAAAGGCAGGGATCATAGCAGCGTATGGCGACTTCGACCCTGTTGAGGATGCCCTCGGTGACGTTGCCCTTCTTGATGTAGTCCCGGGCAACTTCGTACACAGAGCGGTTCATGGCCGCATTATTATTGCCTGTGGCTACGATAAGATTGACCCCGGTGATTTTACCTGTCTCGTCTACCCAGTAGTCATGGAAGAGGGTTCCCCTTGGCGCCTCTACAACGCCGACTCCATGCTCATTGTATTTGGTCGAATTAACCTGCAGATCTGTGGATGTAACGTCCTTATCCTCCAGTATCTCACGTGCTCTTTCGATGCAGTAGATGAGCTCGATCAGACGTGCATAATGGAAATACATGGAGCCCTCGACAAAACCGAATTTGCTCAGTTTCTTGAAGTTTTTAAGCTCAGCATTGGCCAGCGGTGTAGTGATGCCGTTGCAGACATTGAGGCGGCCCAACGGTCCGGCGCGGTAGATGCCGCCCGGGTAGCCGAGGCTCTTATAGAAGGGGAATTTCATATATGACCAGTCTTCTACGTGTTCGGCTATGATATCAAGGTATTTCGCCGGGTTGAACTGCTCTTCCAGTACAACACCCTTGGAATCAATCAGCCTGAGGTTGCCATCATACAGGGCGAGGTTGTTGTTTTCGTCGACCATGCCCATATAGGCGGAGGGGAATGTGGCAAAGGTGTCGACCATAGCCTGGTTTTTGCCCACGTAGTCTTTAAAAATTTTTACGGCCAGCTGGGCATCTCCAATGGCCCAATCAATCTGTTTGAGGAAAGCATCCCTGTCTTCAACCTTAAGGGCAGTTGTCATCCCGCCGGGACAAGCTGCGTTCATGTGGATCTTTTTGCCGCCCAGCTTTTTAATTATAGTCTGGCCAAAGCTACGCAGCTTGACCGCCTCGGTTGCCAGTCCAGGATCCGCTCCTATAAGCCCGATAACATTCCTGGTAGCGGGATTGGAATCAAAGCCCAGTAAAAAATCCGGGCTGGCCAGGTGGAAAAAGTGCAGCGCATGGGACTGTATATACTGGGCCTGGTGCAGTAATTCCCTTAACAGCTTACCTGGGCGCGTCAGCTCTACGCCGAGTATAGCATCGCAGGCCTTGGCCGATGCCAGTTGGTGACTGACCGGGCAGATGCCGCAGATGCGTGTCGTAATGTTTGGCATCTCCCAGAAGACCTGCCCCTGGCAGAATCTTTCAAAGCCGCGGAACTGGGTATTGTGAAACCTGGCCGAAGCGACATCGCCGGCCTCATCCAGCTGGATGGTGACCTTGCCGTGTCCTTCCACCCTGGTAACGGGGTTGATTTCAATTATCTTGCCTGTCATTTTTCACCTCTTAATCAAAGCGCATAATGTTGCTGGGCAGGATGGGTATTCTGCCTGCCAGCAGCTCCGTCAAGGCGTACTTGATAGCCTCAGGCTCCGGAGGACAACCGGGCACATAGCAATCAACTTTAACTATCTGGTTGGCCGGATAAACCTTATCCAGCAGGGCCGGCACGCCGGGAGATTGAGGTATCTTGCCCTTGTAGGTGCTGGCGGTGTCGATGTAACCGTATTTGAGCACCTCGTCCTTGTCCAGGGAGCTGCGCATAGCGCAGACGCCGCCGAAGCAGGCGCAGTCGCCCCAGGCCATCAATATCTTGCAGTTATGGCGCAGCTCTTCGATGATCTCTTTCTCTTCCTCGTTGCCGACAGAGCCTTCGACAATGCCCACATCTACGGGAGTGAATTTCTTGATATCTGTTATCGGGCTCCTGTGAAACTCGACCAGCTTGGACACGTCGATAATAAACTCATCGATGTCCAGGAAGGACATGTGACATCCTGAGCACGCTTCCAACCACACGGTAGCAACTTTTACTTTAGCCATCTGATCACTCCTTGGGGCATTTATTTCTTCAGATGCCCGGCAACCTCTTTCAGGGTTGCCGCGTCATCTTTTATCTCCGCCATGGACTTGACCATGGGTCTGGTGGACTTGCTTATGCCGTCCAGTGTGGTATAGCTGCCTTTTGCCTCAGTCCACAGCAAAGAGGGCAGCACCACGTTGGCTTTGGCCGTAACCGGCGACTGGTAGCTGGCCTGCACAACCAGGAAGTCCAGCCCTTTCAGGCTGTCAGCCAGCGCCTGCGAGTCGGCCATGTCGTCAGCCAGCAGCAGGTACAGCCCCTTGGCCTTTCCTTTGGCTACCTCGGCCATGACCGAGCTTTTAACATTGCTGATTCCCATCTCCCAGGCGCCCCGGCTGTTGCCGTTCCTCTTCAATGAGATGACCCTGGGTTTGCTGCTGACCAGTCCGGCCAGGTTCAGTATGGTGGTCACCAGGTCAGGGTTCTTATACTGCAGAATGCCGTTGCCGTAAATGATGACGACGTTCTTGGCCTCGGCCAGAGCCTCGGCCGACTTATAAATATCATGGACGTCGATTCCCAGGTCCTTGGCGGCCTTCTTGGCTTCGACCTCCTTGAACTCGGCTCCAAACTTGTTCTTATCGCCGGCGGTCTTGGCTAGGCCGTGATCCAGGATGGCATTGCCCAGGGCCTTGATGGTCAGTCCTTCCTTGCCCTCGGCCGGCTTCAGCCAGGCGGTGGCGCGGAAGGTGAAGGGATTGCGCAACGGGTCAAGAACGACCAGTTGTGCCTTGTTCTTGGTAGCGGCGCGCATAATATATGAGCCGATCACCGGGTGTGTCTTGATGGGATGTGCCCCGATGACCAGAATGCAGTCCGCGATCAGGATATCCTCGAGCTTGGCCTCCATTTTCAGGTTGCCGTCGCCGCCAGCCTGGGCGGTCGCTGCAGAAATGGTCCTGAAATCATCCCCGTCCAGGGTATCGACCATTTTGCTGTTCAGTGTCCTGGTCATTAAGTCCGCGAAAGCCTTGAGGGCCTCCGTGCTGGCTTTGCTGGAAGCCAGGCCGGCCATGCTTGAAAGGCCGCCGAGCTTCTTGGCGATGGCCTCGAAAGCTTCATCATAAGTGCAATCAACCAGCTGGCCCTTGGTGTTTTTCTTCATGGGGGTCGTGATCCTCTCCGCAGCTTTATACAACGGTCCGAAACGTCCCATATCGCACAGCAGGCCGCGCGGCCTGGTCATGTCCGGGCTGTCTATCCTGACGACCTTATTGTCCTTGACCAGCCCCTTGATGTCGCAGCCAATGCCGCAGATGGCGCAGGTCGATTCAACGGCCTGGCATTCATCCGGCCTTCCCTTGTAGGCGCTTCCCTTGGAGAAGATTGCTCCTGTGGGGCATGCCTGAAAGCAGCCGCCGCAGGAGATGCAAGAGGACTCGCCCAGGGGCTGGTTGATATCGGCGCAGACCATGGTCTTCCAGCCGCGCTTGCCAAAGTCCAGTGCGTGGGCGCCTGTGATCTCGTCACAGGTCCTGATGCACCTGCCGCACAGTATGCATCTGTTGTGGTCCATTACCACGTAGGGATGGGAAGAATCGACTATAACGTTGGGCCAGGAGTACTGGTAGCGCGTGCTGTCCATCTGGTAGCGGTAGGCCATGCTCTGCAGCTCGCAATCGCCGCTGGCGACGCAGTAAGCGCACAGGTGGTTCCTCTCCGTGAAGAGCAACTCCAGTATCAGTCGGCGGTACTTTTCCAGTTTTTCGCTGCTGGTATTTATCACCAGGCCGTCGCGTGCCGGATAGGTACAGGCGGGCCTGGGGCCCCTTTCCTTCTCGATCTCGACCAGGCAGAGCCTGCAGGCGGCAACGTCGGTCAGGCCTTTATGGTGGCATAGAGTGGGTATGTCTATGCCGTTGGCCGTGCAGATATCCAGGATGGTATCGCCCTGGTTGCCTTTGACCTGTTTTCCATTAATGGTTAATGTTATTTCACTCATTTTGCCTTATCTCCTATCCGATATCGCATCGCAGGCATCGGGTGCATTCTTCCTTGGCTTCCTTGGCGGTGAAGTTGACCACGGCTTCCTTGAACGTAGACTTCCTCTCGGCCAGCGGTATTTCCTTCATTGCAACCCTTGGGTGCGGGCTGGTCTCTTCGTCAGTGGGGGCGATATGGTTGTATTCGATGGTCTCGGGATCCTTGCGGTCGACCCTGGGACCGAGCTCTTTACCGCTCAGGAAGCGTTTGATGGATGAGGCAGCCCTCTGGCCGGATGCGATGGCCTCAATAACTGTCCAGGGGCCGGTAAAGGCGTCACCGCCGACGAAGACCCCCTTCTGCTCTGTGGCCAGCGTCCGTTTATCGGCAACCAGCGTTCCGCCCTTGCCGGTCTTGGCGCCGCCCAGGTTCATTGAGGCGGTGTCCGGCCTCTGGCCGATGGCCTCGATCAGCATGTCCACTTCAAGGGTAAACTCTGAGCCCTGTATGGGCTTGGGTGAACGCCTGCCGCTCCTGTCGAACTCTCCGAGCGCCATGCGTGCGCATTCAATAGCAGACACCTTGCCGTCCTTGCCGATCACCTTGACCGGCGCGGCCAGGACGTGGAGCTTCACGCCCTCTTCCTCGGCTGCTGCAATCTCTTCCTCTTCAGCAGGCATATCCACTTTTTCGCGGCGGTATACTATGTGCACTTCCTTGGCGCCCTTGCGAACCGCCACCCTGGCGGCGTCGATAGCCGAGTTGCCGCCGCCGATGACGGCAACCTTGCTTCGGATGGAGATTTCTTTGCCAAGGTTTATATTCCGCAGGAAGTCTATGGCGTCATAGACGCCTGACAGCTCCTCGCCGGGTATGCCCATCTTGTCGCCCTTGTGGGCGCCGATGGCCACGAACACGGCCTTGTAGCCGTCCTTGAAGAGTGAATCTATGTCCTTGACCGGGCTGTTGAGCTTGATCTCGATGCCCAGCTTCTTAATATTATCGATTTCCTTATTCAGTACGTCCTTGGGGAGCCTGTACTCAGGTATGCCCACGGCCAGCATGCCGCCCGCCACAGGCAGGGCCTCGAAGATGGTTACCTTGTAGCCCTCGACTGCCAGGTCCCAGGCTGCGGAGAGCCCCGCCGGCCCTGCGCCGATTATGGCCACTTTCTCAGCCTTCGAGCCCTTGATCTCAGGCACGTAGGAGAGGTTGTGCTCCCAGGCAAAGTCCGATACATACCTCTTTATATGCCTGATGGCGATGGGTTCGTCCACCTGGCCCCTGCGGCATTTCTTCTCGCAGGGATGAGGGCAGACGCGGCCTACCGTCATGGGAAGCGGCAGCCTCTGGCTGATGAGCTTGTAGGCGTCAGCCGGCCTGCCTTCCTTGGTCAGCGCCATATAGCCGGGCACATCCAGGCCTACCGGGCAGGTATGCTGACAGGGTGCGCGGAACAGAGCCTGGCAGAGCGAGGCCGGGCAGTGCTTGTCGATGATGTGGCTTTCATACTCTTCCCTGAAGTGCCTCAGCGTAGACACAGCCGGGTTGGGGGCCGTCTGGCCCAGGCCGCAGATGGAGCAACTCTGGATCATCTCCGAAAGTTCCTGCAGGATATCCAGGTCCTCCATGGTGCCCTGGCCGCTGGTGATCTTGTTCAGTATTGAGAGCAGCTTAGGTATGCCGGCACGGCAGGGGACACATTTGCCGCAGGACTCGTCCCTGGTGAAGCCCAGGAACATCTTGGCGATGTCCACCATGCAGTTGTCCTCGTCCATGACGACCAGGCCGCCCGAGCCCATAATGGCGCCCAGCGCCGTGACGGACTCGTAGTCGACCGGCACGTTGACGTGTTCTATGGGTATGACGCCGCCCGAGGGGCCGCCCATCTGGGTGGCCTTGTACCTCTTGCCCTTGGGCACGCCGCCGCCGATATCGAATACTATCTTGCCCAGGCTGGTGCCCAGCGGCACCTCGACCAGGCCGACGTTATTGACCTTGCCTACCAGGCTGAAGGACTTGGTGCCCTTGCTCTTATCGCTGCCCACAGAGGCGAACCAGTCTGCGCCCTCACGAATGATCCTGGGAACTATGGACCAGGTTTCCACGTTGTTGATGGCCGTGGGCTTGCCAAAAAGGCCCTTATCCGAGGGGAAGGGGGGCCTCTGCCGCGGCATGCCGCGCTTGCCCTCGATAGAGATGAGCAGAGCCGTCTCCTCGCCGCAGACGAAAGCTCCCGCGCCGGGGAAAATGTCCAGGTTGAATTGAAAATCGGTGCCCAGTATGTTTTTGCCGAGCAGCCCGTACTCACGGGCTTGAGCGATGGCCGCGCTGAGTGTTTCGATGGCCAGCGGGTACTCGGCACGTATATAGGCGAAGCCCTGGCTGACGTTGCCCACGGCGTAAGCGCCCAGAGCCATACCTTCTATTATTGAATGGGGGTTGCCTTCCAGCACCGCACGGTTCATATATGCGCCGGGGTCTCCCTCGTCGCCGTTGCAGACCAGGTATTTGACCGTGCCGGGCGAGCTTTTGAGGAAGCCCCACTTGGTGGCCGTGGGGAAGCCTGCACCGCCCCTGCCGCGAAGGCCGGACTTCTTGACCTCTTCCAGGACGTCCTCCGGCTTCATCTTATACAGGGCCCTGGCCAGCGCTTCATAGCCGCCGCGGGCTATGTACTCTTCGATGTTCCAGGGGTCGATGATGCCGTTGTTATGCAGGATGCGGAACTCCTGGTCGGCCAGGAAGTTGATCTTAAGCCGTTCGGGCACAGCCTCATTGGTGGTGGGGTCGTGATAGACAAGGCGCTCCACGATCTGGCCGTTTAAAATATGCTTCTCAAAGATTTCCTGCACATCTTCGGGCTTGACCCTGACGTAAAGGATGTCACCGGGGTTGACGATCACAGTCGGGCCCATCTCGCAGGGGCCGAGGCAGCCGGTCCTGACTATATTGACCTTGCCGCCGATGCCCTTCTTAGCGATCAGCTCTTCAAATTTTTCGGTCACCTTATCGCCCCCGGCTGCGGTGCAGCCCATGCCCCTGCACTGCTGGATGCAGATCTCCGGGGTGCCCTTGAAATGGCCAAAATCCGCATCCGCGCGGATCTTCAGCCTGGGTTCGACGGCTTTCTTAAGTTTATTTAAATCTTCAATAGAGGTTATCTTAGGCACTTCATTTACCTCCTAGTGGTACATACTCAGAATGTCTTTCATCTGGCCGGGTTTGACCTTGCGGTGGATATCGTCGCCGATGGCAATGACCGGCGCCAGGCCGCAGCAGCCCAGGCAGCGTACGATCTCCAGGGAGAACTTGCCGTCGGGAGTTATGCCTTCCGGTTCAAGTCCGTAATCCTTTTTCAGGATGTCCAGGATATCCTGGCCGCCTTTCACATAGCAGGCGGTGCCCAGGCAGACCTGGATGACGTGCCTGCCCTTGGGCTGCATGGTAAAGAAACTGTAGAAGGTGACTACGCCGTGAAGCTCGGCCAGGGGGATCTTGAGGTCCCTTGAAATGGTTTTGAGCACTGTGGGGGGCAGGTATCCGACTATGCCCTGCGCCTGCTGCAGCACGCGTATGGGTGCCCCGGCCTGACCGCCCGTATCATCGATGATGCCCTGGATGCGCTGGAACGCCTTGCCCGCAAAGCCTCTTCCCGTATCTGAAGCGGGTATTGGGGCTGACTTTACCTTTGCCATAAAATTCCTCCTAACTCAGGCTATATACGTTATTAAGGGGAATAAGGCCCGTGTGCAGCCTATTCCCCTGATTGACATAAAAATGTAGCCAGACCAAGTGTAAATTGTAGCCTTTTTTAGCTTCAGAGTCAAAACTTGGCGACCTTCTCCAGCGATTTTAAAGAGCTGTCGATTCCGCGGCCGAAAAGTTTCAGCTCTATTGGTTGATCGGCTCCATATTTTTTGTATACCCGGCAGACCTGGCAGATGCTGGTATCCGTGCCGCTGTCGCCGTAATCGTCCAGCTTGCAGTACGTGCCCTCTATTTCCCAGCAGGCCAGAAACTGGTATTTGGGCGCAGGGCACTCCTCCCTGATCATGGCCGGGCAGTGGCACATCTCCCAGCAGGGGGACTTGCCGGCCCAGAAGTTAGGCTGTTCTTCTGTTTCGGGTTGCTTTACCTGGTTGAGCTTATTAATTATGTTATCCGGTATGGCGTACCTCCAAGCTGTTCTGACGGGCTGGCCAGCAGCCCTCGATAGAATATCAAGGCTTAGACAGTTGAGAATTTACCTTAATCCCGGCCTTATTTCATCCGCCTCAAAGCCTAATATCTGCAGATACAGGCAACCGCCAGGGAATTCTATTTGTTTTCTCGCTGAAGCCCTGTGCCGCCGTATATAAATGTTTCAGGTTAAATGCTTAGGCATTTGTACTGAACAAGAGTTGGTTGCGGCTTGAATAGTGTATCTGTTGCGGTTATAATCACAGCTTGGTAGGAAATTAAAATGGAGAGAATCAGGATCCTGCTGGCTGAGGACCACAAAGTGGTGCGCGAAGGAACCCGGCGCCTCTTGGAATCCCAGGAAGATTTTGAAGTAACAGGCGAAGCCAGCGACGGCATTGAAGCGGTGGAGCTTGCCAAAAGGTTGAAGCCCGAGATCATTATTATGGATGTTTCCATGCCCAGGCTTAATGGCATAGAGGCCACCAAGCAGATCAAGGCGCTCTATCCCAATATGGCAGTACTGGTATTAACAGGCTACGATGATGACGAATATGTTTTTGCGCTGCTGGAGGCGGGTGCTGCCGGCTATCTGCTCAAGGAGTCCAGCGGCGAGGAACTGATCGACGCCATAAGGCAGGTCATGACCGGAGAGCCGGTGCTTCATCCCAAGATCATGAAGAAGGTCCTCAACAGGTTGAGGTCTCCTGCCGAAGAACAGACGACACAGACCCTGGGCGAGGTGCTGAGCGACCGTGAAATGGAAGTCCTGCTCCTGGCGGCCAAGGGCATGAGCAACATGGAGATCGCCGATAGCCTGACCCTGAGCGTGAGGACGGTGCAGACGCACCTGCGCAGCATATTCAACAAGCTGGGCGTGGGCTCACGCTCGGAAGCCATCGTTTACGGCCTGAAAAAAGGCTGGCTGACCCTGGAAGAGCTGCCCTGACGGTATTGCATAATATTATCAGGCTGAAGTCCGGATATCATGAGGATCCCTTATAAAATATGGACCCGCTACCAGTTCTGGGTCGTACTGGTCCTGTTTGTTATAGTGACCCTCTTCCTCTACCGCGACATCATCTGGCCCGGCTTTAAATTGGACGTTTTCCTTTTTAACCTCAGCCGGCATACGGTAGAGCGGAACCTGTTCCTTCTGATCGTGCTCTATACGGGTTTCATAATGGGCATTCTGCCGGGATTGATTGCCTTGGGCGCATCGCTGGCCGTGATGCTGCCGCAGGCGCTGCTCTATTCCGTCAACGTTAGCGACGCCCTGCTGGAAGTGGCGCTGGTCACCATTGCCGGGCTGGCCTTTATTAACTGGGTGCGCATTAAGGATAATGACGACAGGCGCTATGTCAAGGCCGTGTCTGCGCTGGAGAACACACAGGAGCAGCTGCAGACGAGAATCCGTGAGGCCAGGGCCAATGCCAGGAGGCTGGCAACGCTGAATACAATCTCCAATGCGCTGAGCCAGTACCTTGACCCGGCCAAGGTCATCGAGACGGCGGTGGATATGGTGGGCGAGGTCATGGAGGTTGAGGTCATCCTGGTCTACACCATGCAGTCCCAGAATGAGCTGACGCTGACCGCCTACGAGGGCATCTCCAGCGAGACCGCCCGGGAGCTTGACCAGGTCAAGCTTGGAGAAGGATTCAACGGGCAGGTTGCCGCCACCGGCGAAGTTATGCTGGTGCCTGACGCCTCCAACGATCCCCGTCTCACCCGGCCGGCCATCATCCGCAACAAGATACACCCCGAGCTGATAGTGCCCATGAAATCCAAGGGTGAGGTCATAGGCACATTGTGCGTGGCCATGCGCCGTCCTCGCACCTTTTTGCCGGACGAGATCGACCTGCTGAGCACCATAGCCGGACAGCTGGCCTCGGCCCTCTCCAACGCCACGCTGTACGAGGAGGCGCGGCAAATAGCCGACCAGCTTTACAAGTCAGCCAGGGACTATCGCAATCTGTTCGAAAATGCTCATGATGCCATCTGGTTCCACGATATAAGCGGCAAGATACTGGCGGCTAACAGGGCATCGCAGGAGCTGACCGGATACCCCACCGGGGAGTTCATCGGCCGGAACGTGCAGGAGTTCATGGATGAGGGAATGCTCAACCTGGCCAGGGAGGTCCGGCACAAACTGTTGAATGGAGAGCCGTTCCCACAGCCCTACGAGCAGCAGACGGTTACCAAGGACGGCGTGCGCAAGACCGTGATGGTTACCTCCAGTCTGATGACCATCGACGACGAGCCGGTGGGCTTCCAACACATAGCACGCGACGTGACGGAAGAGAGGAGGATGCAGAACAACCTTCGCTACTACCTCAACCAGATCACCAGGGCCCAGGAGGAGGAGCGGAAAAGGGTGGCGCGCGAGCTGCACGACGATACTGCCCAGGCTTTATTTGCCATATCCAGGCAGATGGACAATTTTATCAGGGGCAATTCCAGCCTGACCCAGCAGCAGCGGACTGTGCTGCAGGAGATAAGGCGCAGGATAGGCGTCACGCTGCAGGGCATCAGGCGCTTCAGCCAGGACCTGAGGCCATCTATTATCGATGACCTGGGTCTGCTGCCGGCCGTTAAGTGGCTGGTCAAGCAAAAATCTGAGGAAAGCGGAATCGATATCGGGCTCAAAATCGATGGAAAAGAGCAGCGCCTGCTGCCCGAGATGGAACTCATCCTCTTCAGGATAGTGCAGGAAGCGCTCAACAATGTCAGCAAGCACGCCCAGGCCACGCAGGCTTCCGTGCACATTGAGTTTACAGATACGGAGGTTGTGGTCACCATCAGTGATAACGGCAGGGGCTTCGAGCTACCCAAGACTGTGGGCGACCTCTCTCACGCAGGCAAGCTGGGACTGGTGGGTATGCAGGAAAGGGTTACTCTTCTCAGCGGATCCCTGACCATCAAGACCGAGCCTGGAAGGGGGTCGACCGTCAACGTAAGCGTACCGATTACCATCTGACTTTTAATCAGAGGTTGTCCAGATAGTCTGAAACGTCTTCCTGCCCGAGGATTTTGGTGGACTTTGTGTCCGGCACATCGGCAGCCTCGGAAGACTGATTGTTAAGCACAATGGCGATCGGGAGCTGCGAGTCGATTTTCCTGATTTTATTCAGCTCCTCCAGGTCCTCCTCATTGGGGAAGTAGACAAGCACGGCTTTTGGTTCGCTCAGCAGGAAGGAGCGCATCAGGTCGTCGGCCTTTTCAGCGGTAAAGACCTTGTAGCCCTTGCTTTCCAGGCCGGCTATGACGCCGCGCTGGTACTCGGAGTCCTTGCTGAAGATAAGCAGCGTCCGCAGCAGCACATTCATGCGGGCGATAATATGATCCAGCTTGGCCTGGCCCTCGTTATTGAACTTTTTCACGTACGGTATACCGTAGTACATGATCTCGATGAGCTTATCGGTCTCCTTAAGAACGGATGTGCCCATGGCGACGATGGGCTTTGATTTAGTCATGCATGCCTGCAGCACTTCTTCTATACCGCCGGGCAGGTCCACGTCTATTATGCAGGCGTCAATATCGTATTGCGTTATCTGTTTGAGTGCACTTTCCCTTGATTCGGCCGGGTAGAGCACATAGTCAGCGTCGAGCAGTGCCCGGCCCAGCATGCTCATGAAGTTTGCGTTGCTGTCGGCAATAACTATCTTGAATCCCATCAAACTGACCTGCCGGCTTGATAACCCGGAGTGTATTCTACCTTTAAAATAACAGTGAGTTCAAGAACAGTCAAGGGCGGTATGAGCGGTCAGTTGACCAATTAGTATCATCAATATGGATGACTAAAGCTGTTTATCAGTAGTTCTAATACTTGACTTAGCAACTGGATTAGTGTATTTTTATGCAGCAACCTGAAAACTTACGACGGTAGTGAACGTGTTAAAGGAGGTGAGAGGAGTTCTCCTAATTTATTAATTTTTTTGGCATCTATTTCTTTTTAATAAATTTTAATTTATCGAAGGAGGATCCCAGGTAAGTGTTCAAAAACAAAGCTTTAGTCATCGTATCCGTTCTCGTTCTGGCATTAGTTGCCATTTCCTGCGCGGCACCGGCGGCAACACCGGCAAAGCCGGCGGCTCCTGCAGCACCGGCAGCCCCGACGACCCCCACAACCCCAACGGAGCCTGCAGCTCCGACTGCACCTGCAGCTCCGACTGCACCTGCAGCACCGGCAGCAGCAGCCACAGTTGCCGGCCAGCCTGCAACCACCTACACCAACGCCAAATATGGATTCAGCATCACCTATCCCAAGAAATGGATCGACAAGGCACTTCCTGAACCAGCAGTATTCACAAAGGTAGCCTCCGCTGATCTCGGCGCTGATCAGATCAGTGTCAGCGTCGTTCCCAAGACCGATGATATTGCCGGTACCGCAAACAGCATCTCGACGAACAATCCAGACATGAAATCATTTGCCGCTAAAGTGACCACCGACTCTACAAAGGCGGTAAAACTGTCTGACGGCACTGATGCCACTGAGGTTTACATGTCTTCCAAGATCATCTCCACCGATGTGTTCATCTATGTTCTTGGTTTCACCAAGGGCGATAACACCATCCTGGCCTTTGGCAGCACAATCAAGGGACAGAACAACAAAGATGCTGTGGTTGAGATCACCAAGACCCTGGTAGCCAAATAGATTTTATACAGCGATTAGAGAAAGGCCCTGCCACATAGCAGGGCCTTTTCTTTTTCCCTATAATTAAGAACACAGGCTGTGTTACAATGCAGTCGATTGTGGCCTCTGGCAGGTAGAGCGGCTCGGAGGATACTATGGGTGATAAACCCGGTGAATCGGAACTTGATAATCTGAAGGACAGGTATCCACAGAAATTCGCCCCGGAGAAAGAAATATTCGGCAGGATCCATCCCGGAAGCCGCATATTCATCAGCACGGCCTGCGCCGAGCCCCAGTACCTGGTGAATGCACTGGTCAACTACGTGGAATCAAATCCCAAGGCCTTTTTCGATGCAGAAGTGCTGCAGGTCTGGACGCTGGGCGTGGCGGCCTATACGCAGGAAAAATTCAAATCCAATTTCAGGCACAATTCCTTCTTTATAGGCGACAACACGCGCTCCGCGGTAAATGCCGGCCTGGCTGACTACACCCCTATCTTTCTTTCCCAGGTGCCGGAGCTGTTTCAGCGCGGTATAGTGCCTGTGGACGTGGCCCTGATACAAACCTCCCTGCCCGACCACCACGGGTACGTTAGCCTGGGCATCAGCGTGGACATCGTCAACGCCGCGGTTGAAAAAGCCGATCTGGTAATCGCCCAGATCAATGCCAACATGCCGCGCGTGCACGGGGACGGATTTCTGCACATAGACGGCATCGATTACCTGGTGCGGCATGATGAGCCGGTACTCGAGTTCGACTCTCCTGTCAACGATGAGGTGGCTTCTAAGATCGGCTCCTACGTCTCACGCCTAATCCAGGACGGCGATACCATCCAGGTGGGCTATGGCAGCCGGTTGAACTCCATATTAATGAGCCTCTCCGCCAAGAAGCACCTGGGCGTGCACACGGAGTTGATGTCCGATGCCATTGCGGAGCTGATGAAACAGGGAGTAATAGATAATTCCAGCAAAAAGGTCGACAGGGGCAAGACTGTGGCGACGTTCTGCATGGGCAGGAAAGAGACCTATGAATTCATCAATGACAACCCCTCGGTGGAATTCAGGACGATAGAGTACACCAACAACCCGCTGGTTATAGCCCGCCATGAGAACATGGTGGCTATCAACAGCGCGCTGGAGATAGACCTGACCGGCCAGGCCACGGCCGAATCGCTGGGCAAGACCTTTTACAGCGGTGTGGGCGGCCAGGCGGATTTTATGCGCGGCGCCATACTGGCGCATAACGGCAAAACCATACTCACCATCCAGTCCACCGCCCAGGACGATACGGTGTCAAGGATTGTCCCCTTCCTTAACGAGGGCTCGGGCGTGACTATGGTGCGTGGGGATATACATTACGTTATCTCGGAGTACGGCATCGCCTACCTGCACGGCAAGAACATACGCGAGCGCGCCATGGAGCTTATCTCCATCGCGCATCCCAAGTTCCGGCCCTGGCTGATCGAGGAGGCCAAGAAGCTGAACCTGATATACCGCGACCAGGCCTTCGTGCCGGGTAAGCGGGGTGAGTATCCGGAGAACCTGGAGTCCGTCCGCCGTATGAAAAGCGGGAAGGAAGTCCTTTTCAGGCCGGTCAAGATAAGCGACGAGCCCCTGGTCAAGGACTTCTTCTACGCGCTTTCCGATCAAAGCCTCTACCGCAGGTTCATCTCCAGCAGGAAGGACATGCCGCACGAGCGCCTGCAGGAGTTCGTGGTCATCGACTACACGCAGGAGATGGTGATACTGGCCACCGAGGGAGAGGAGGAAAACGAAAAGATACTGGGCATCGGGCAGTACGGCATCGGCCAGGACGTCCACAGCGCCGAGGTGGCCTTTGCCGTCCGGGATAACTATCAGAGACAGGGCATCGGCAGCGAGCTTTTACAGTACCTTATTTACCTTGGTAAAAAAAATGGCCTGCTGGCCTTTGTGGCCGAGGTATTGTATGAGAACATGCCCATGCTCTCCATATTTGAGAAAGCCGGCTTCAAGATAGTCAGCAGCGGTGAAGGCTTGTATTATCTGAGGTTAAATCTCTAGGAGCACTTAATATCAGCAAGGAGGTGATCTATGGATTTAGCAGGGTGGCGTGACATGGTGATCGTTATCTGGGGCCTGATAGCCACTGTGGCGATTATCTTCATTGCCGTGATAGTGTACCTGTTTTACAGAAGGACCATGACATTGCTGGAATCGGCCAACGGGGTAGTTGACCAGGTGGGCGGAATTATAGATTATGCCGATAAGGAGCTGATAAGGCCGATCAGCCAGTTCGGGACGCTGATACAGGGGCTAATTGAAGGTATAAGCCTGTTCAGCAAGGTATTCAAGAAGAAAAAGGAGGAAGACGATGAGTAGAGATTCCAGCGCAGGATTTTTTGCCGGCCTGATCATCGGTGCGGTGATTGGAGCAGCCGTGGCGCTGTTGTACGCTCCCCAACCGGGCGAAGAGACCCGCCGCGTTGTTAAAGAGAAATCGAAGGAATTTAAAGAAAAGGCCGCCAGGGCGGCCGGACGGGTCAGAGAGGCGGTGTCGAGCAAGCTGTCCGAAGAGGACGTTTAAACATATTCAGGCTTTAGCGGAGGCGGCGTGCCTGATCAACCTGCAGCCGTCTGCCATGACCGGTTACAAAGCCTGCAAGGTATATTAAAAGGAGGGCGATAAATTGGCATCAGAAAGTAATACCTTAAGAAAATACGTCCAGCCCCTGGTGATACTGGCTATTATCGTCCTTGTCATCTGGTTGGCCATCGTTTCCATGGCCGTTCTCATCCCCTTCCTGGTAGGGATATTGCTGGCCTACCTGCTGATGCCTCTGGTGAAGTTGCTGGAAAGGGTATTGCCTTTCAGGGGACGTATGCAGAAAGCCAAACGGATAATATCGGTTGTAATTGTATTTATCGCAGCGCTGGCCGTGCTTGTACTCTTCACCATCTATGTGGGAGCCGCTCTGGTGGCTGCTTCACAGGTGCTGATCAACCGGGCGCCCGAGTTCATAGAGAAGAGCATGGGCCAGGTTAACGAGTGGATTAGAATCTTTAAGCTGGGTTTGCCGGGGAGCTTTATTAACCAGTTTGAGAGCATGGTTGCCGGGCTTGGCCCGGCCGTGGGCAAATTCATCCAGGATTTCCTGGTGGGCAGCATGGCCGTGATACCGGCCAGTGCGCCGACCATAATGGGCTTTGTGACACTGCCCTTCTTCCTGTTCTTCATATTAATGGACTACGAGTCCTTCCAGGACTATTTCCGCAACCTGGTGCCCACGAGTGCGGCCGCCCATCTGGGCAGGGTGCTGGGGATTATCGGCGACGTCATGGGGCGCTATATACGGGCACAGATCATACTGGGCGCCATCGTGGGGTTCATGGTCTTCATCGGGCTGTGGGTACTGCAGGTCGACTACGCGCCTGCGCTGGGCGCCGTGACGGCCGTCACGCAGTTCATACCCATAGTCGGGCCTGTCATCTCCGGCCTGATCATATTGATTATTACACTGGCGCTGCAACCAGCCAAGGTGCTGTGGGCTCTGCTGGTAGTCGTGCTGGCGCAGCTGATACTGAATACGGTGCTGCTGAACTGGATTCAGGGAAAATTCATGCAACTGCATCCAGCCGTGGTCATGGTGCTGCTGGTAGTGGGAGGGTACGTGGCCGGGTTCTGGGGTATGATACTGGCAGTGCCTGTAGCAGCCACTATCTGGGAGATCTTTAAATACTTCCGGTCTTTGCAGAAGGAACAAAAACTGCAGGCCTGATGCAAGCTTGACAGGCATAGTCCCTTACTGTATTATTTCCGTTTGGATTATGTTATGCGGTGAACAGTGGTATAAGGTGTTCACCGCTTTTTTATGAGCCAGTTACCTGTTCCATAAATACATGCGGAAATAAATAACTGCCCATTACATGAAATAACATAAAGGAGGATCATCAGCAGTCTATGGCAGACAAACCAGAAGAGAAAAAAGTAATCACCTCCATGATGGAGGAAACGCGCAAATTCTCACCGCCCAAGGAGTTTTCCAAGAATGCTTACATTAAGAGCATGGCGGAATACAAGAAGATCTATAAGCGCTCTATTGAGGATATGGAGGGGTTCTGGGCCGAGCAAGCTGAAAAGATCGTCTGGTACAAGAAGTGGGACAAGGTACTGATCAACGATTTCAAAAATGCCAAGCACGAGTGGTTCGTGGGCGGCAAACTCAATGTCTCGGCAAACTGCCTTGACAAACACCTTCTCACCTGGCGCAAGAATAAAGCTGCAATCATCTGGGAAGGCGACATTGGAGATTCAAGGACCTATACATACGAGCAGCTCTGGTATGAGGTCAATAAGTTCGCCAACGTACTGAAGAAGCACGGCGTCAAAAAAGGTGACAGGGTGTCCATCTACCTGCCCATGATACCCGAGCTGCCTATTGCCATGCTGGCCTGCACCAGGATTGGCGCCATTCACAGCATCATATTCGGCGGCTTCAGCGCCGATGCGTTGAAGGACAGGATGATAGACTGCCAGTCAAACCTGCTCATCTGCGCCGATGGTTACTATCGCGGCGGTAAGGTGGTCAACAGCAAGGCCAACGCCGACCAGGCGTTGCAGTCAGCCCCGACGGTGAAAACAGTCATCGTGGTAAAACGTGCCAACAACAACGCACCCATAGTCGCCGGCCGCGATGTCCTCTGGGACGAGGAAATGGCCGCTGACGACATCAAGAAGCCGTGTGAGCCCGAGAAGATGGATGCGGAAGACCCCATGTTCATCCTGTATACCAGCGGCAGCACCGGCAAGCCCAAGGGTGTGCTGCATACAACCGCCGGCTATCTTCTCTACGTCATGGTCACTTTCAAGTGGATCTTCGACTACAAGGACGAAGATACCTTCTGGTGCACCGCCGACATCGGCTGGGTGACGGGGCACAGCTATATCGTTTACGGCCCGCTGGCCCAGGGCGCTACCAGCCTGATGTTCGAAGGCGTGCCCAACTATCCCAAGCCCGACAGGTTCTGGGACATCGTTGAAAAATACAAGGTAAACATTATTTACACCGCCCCCACCGCCATCCGCGCCATCATGAAGGAGGGCGATGACTGGCCAAAGAAGCACGACCTTACCTCCCTCAGACTGCTGGGCACGGTCGGCGAGCCGATCAACCCCGAAGCCTGGATATGGTACTACAACGTCATCGGCGGCGGCAGGTGCCCCATCGTGGATACCTGGTGGCAGACCGAAACCGGCGGCATACTGATCACCCCGCTGCCCGGCGCCTTCCCCATCAAGCCGGGCTCCGCTACGCTGCCGTTCCCGGGCATCCAGGCCAAGGTTATCAGAGAAGACCGCACCCAGGCCGGCGTCAACGAGGGCGGCTCGTTAATCATTGAGAAGCCGTGGCCGGGCCTGATGCGCACGGTGTACGGCGATCCCGAGAGGTTCAAGAACACCTACTTCGTCCAGAACCCGGGCGTTTATACAACTGGTGACGGCGCCAGGGTCGACGAGGACGGTTACTTCTGGCTGATGGGACGCATCGACGACGTCATCAACGTGTCCGGTCACAGGATCGGCACGGCCGAAGTCGAGAGCGCGCTCGTCTCCCATCCCAAGGTCGCCGAGGCAGCCGTGGTGGGCATGCCGCATGACATCAAAGGCCAGGGCATCTATGCCTACGTTACGCTCAAGACCGGCCAGCAGAAATCGGACGACCTCAAGAAAGAGCTGGTAGCGCATGTACGCAAGGAGATAGGTCCCATCGCCACACCGGACAAGATCCAGTTTGCTGATGGCTTACCTAAGACCCGCTCAGGCAAAATCATGCGCAGGATCCTGACCAAGATCGCTGCCAGTGACATCTCCAACTTGGGAGACACCAGTACCCTTGCCGATCCCACGGTCGTGGACGACCTGGTCAAGAACAGGGTATAACCCGGATTCCAAACGGCGCTGCCCACCGGCAGCGCCGTTTTTCTATCTCTATAGATTACGAGTCGATTTTTCAGGAGGAGACTGCAGATTATGGCTGAAGATTCTAAAGTATTCGGCATGAAGGCGGAGAGCGGTCGCTGGATATTTATTTTTCTGGGCTTCATCATCAATATATGCCTGGGCAGTGTCTACGCCTTCAGCGTGTTCAAGAAACCCCTGCAGGACTGGTTCGCCAAGACGCAGAATGTCACCGTGGGCTCGATGGAGGGCAACCTGCCGTTCATGATCTTCCTGGCCTTCTTCGCACTGCTGATGTTCTTCGGCGGCCGTGTTCTGGACAGGCTGGGACCGCGCAAGCTCGGCATAGTGGGCGGCATACTGGTCGGCCTGGGCTGGCTGCTGGCGGGCGTGCTCCCCAATGTCTGGCCCAGCATCTGGGCTGTAGTATTGACCTACGGCGTGATCGGCGGCGCAGGCGTGGGACTGGCTTATGGCGGCCCCATTGCGGTTGCGGCACGCTGGTTCCCCGATAAGAAGGGCCTGGCTGTGGGCCTGACGCTGGCCGGCTTCGGCGGCTCGCCTTTTATCAGCGCCAATGTTGCCAGCGCTCTCATCAAGAGCAGCGGCCCGCTCTTCACCTTCCTTTCCATGGGCATTGCTTTCCTCATCATCGTAATATTGCTTTCACTTCCCCTCAAGTTCCCCGTCGCCGGCTGGAAACCTGCCGGCTGGACGCCCAAGGCATCGGCCGTGGGTGCAGCAGCCGAACTGAACACATCTCAAATGATGAAAACAGGGACCTTCTGGGGCCTGTTCCTGTCCTACACCATTGGCTGCCTGGCGGGCCTGATGGCCATCGGCATATCCAGCCCGGTTGGAACGGAGGTCATCAAGATCGATGCGGCCACCGCCGCTGTGCTGGTGGGCGTTTTCGCCATCTTCAACGGCATCGGCAGGCCTGTCTTCGGCTGGCTTACCGACAGGATCACACCGCGCTGGGCGGCTGTCGTATCGCTGGCCGTCATACTGGTCGCTGCGCTGGCCATGCTGCAGGCGGGCCAGGGCACGACGGCACTCTATATCGCCTGCTTCTGCGGCCTGTGGCTGTGCCTGGGCGGCTGGCTGGCCATTGCGCCAACCTCCACTACCACCTTCTTCGGCGCAACGCATTATGCGCGCAACTACGGCGTGGTCTTCTTTGCCTATGGCATAGGCGCCCTGCTGGGCGGTCTCATCTCGGGCCTGGCCAAGGACATGTTCGGCGATTACAGCAAGGCCTTCATCATCACCGCCGCGCTGGCCTTTGTTGCCATACTGCTTTCCGTATTCCTTCTCAAACCTCCCAAGAAAGCCTGACGAAGGATAATCATTGAACGACAGGGAGGCCGGCGTATAAGCCGGCCTCCTGCTTTTATGCCTGTGTATGTGGCGGGTGCTAAAATATAAGGACTTATTCCGGCGAACAATTCAAATGACTCAAAACAACATAGTGGTGCGCGGCGCGCGCGAGCACAACCTCAAGAACATCGACGTGACCATACCCCGCGACAGGCTGGTGGTCATCACGGGCGTGTCCGGCTCGGGCAAGAGCTCACTGGCCTTTGACACCATCTATGCCGAGGGACAGCGACGCTATATTGAATCGCTCTCGGCCTATGCCCGCCAGTTCCTGGGCCGCATGGATAAGCCGGACGTGGACTACATCGAGGGGCTCAGCCCGGCCATATCCATCGACCAGAAAGGGCCGTCACATAACCCCCGTTCTACGGTTGGGACGGTAACCGAGGTCTACGACTATCTGAGGCTGCTGTTTGCCCGCGTGGGGCGTCCCCACTGCCCGCAGTGCGGGCGTGAGATAGCACGGCAGACCGTGCAACAGATCGTGGATGCCGTGCTCGGCATCAAGCCGGACACTCGCATCATGATACTCGGCCCGCTCATACGGGACAGGAAGGGCGAGCACCAGCAAATCTTCGACGACCTGCGCAAGGCGGGCTTCGTGCGCGTCAGGGTGGATGGCTATGTCAGGGACCTGTCCGAGGAGTTCCAGCTGGATAAAAATAAGAAACATTCCATCGAGTCGGTGGTTGACCGCATAGTGACCGGCGATAGTAGCAACAAGGCCAGGATAGCTGACTCTGTTGAGATAGCTCTCAAGCTGGGCAGCGGCGTGGTGCTCATTGCCGTGGACGGCGGCGAGGAGCTGATCTTCTCAGAGCACTTCGCCTGCGCCAGCTGCGGCATCAGCCTGGGCGAGATAGCCCCGCGCACCTTCAGCTTCAACAGCCCGCACGGAGCCTGTCCGGCCTGCACGGGCCTGGGCGTCAAGCTTGAGATAGACCCGGACCTGGTCATCCCTGACAAGGAGCTTTCCATACTGGACGGCGCCATACGCCCCTGGGCTACCTATAGCTGGTACCTGAGCCAGCTTGAGGAACTGGCTGACCGCCACGGCTTCTCGCTGCGAGTGCCGGTGAAAAAGCTGACCAAAGAGCAGTTGAACCTGATTTTATACGGGGAGCATCCCGATAAGCACAGGTACCGCTACCGTTTCGGGCGGGTGCGGGAGTATGCAGTGGGCTTTGAGGGCGTCATCCCCAACCTGGAACGGCTGTACCGGGAGACGGAATCGGAGAACAGGCGGGCCGAGATAGAAAGGTACATGGCGGCCAATCCATGTCCCGTGTGTGAAGGCAGGAGGCTCAAGCCGGAATCGCTGTCTGTATTAATCGACGGCAAGAGCATCATGCAGGTCGCTGCCATGTCGGCCGTGGAGGCCAGCGCCTGGACATTGTCCCTGTCCGGCGAGCGCGACGGGCAGCCCATTCTTTCGGCCAATGAGAAAACCATCGCCAGGCAGATCATCAAGGAGATAGACGCACGATTGGGGTTCTTAAAGGATATCGGACTGGGATACCTGACGCTTGACCGCGCTTCCATGACTTTGAGCGGAGGAGAGACACAGCGCATCAGGCTGGCCACCATGATAGGCAGTGGCCTGATGGGCGTGCTGTATATCTGCGACGAGCCGACCATTGGCCTGCACCCGGCTGATATTCACCGCCTGATCAACACCATGCGTAAGCTCAGGGACCTGGGCAACACTGTGATCAGCGTGGAGCACGACGAGGCCATGATGCGAGCCGCCGATTTTATCATCGACCTCGGCCCCGGGGCGGGCGAGCACGGTGGTGGGGTTGTTGTCACCGGCACCATTAACGATGTGATGAAAGCCAGGGATTCCATTACCGGGCAATACCTGAGCGGAGTAAGGGTCATACCCCTGCCCTCCAAACGCAGGAACGGCTCGGGTAAGAATCTTTTTATCAAGGGGGCCAGGGAGAACAACCTGAAGCATGTCGATGTGGAGATCCCGCTGGGCAAGCTGGTCTGCATCAGCGGAGTATCCGGCAGCGGCAAGAGCAGCCTGATGAACGAGGTGCTGTACAAGAAGCTGGCCCAGGTCTTTTACAGGGCCAGGGAGAAGCCGGGCAAGTGCGACCGCATAACCGGCATCGAAAACATAGATAAGGTCATCAATATAGACCAGTCGCCCATCGGGCGCACGCCGCGCAGCAACCCTGCCACTTATACCGGCGCCTTCACTCCCATACGCGAGCTGTTCGCCGCGGTGCCGGAGGCCAGGGTGAGGGGCTATAAGCCGGGCAGGTTCTCCTTCAATGTGCACGGCGGCCGCTGCGAGTCCTGCCAGGGCGAAGGCTATATACAGATCGAAATGCAGTTCCTGCCGGACGTCACCGTGCCCTGCGAGGTCTGCAAGGGCAAGCGTTACAACCGCGAGGCGCTGGAAATACAATTCAAGGGCAAGAACATAGCTGACGTGCTCAATATGACGGTGGAGGAGGCGGTGGCCTTCTTCGAGAACGTCCCCAAGATAAAGAACAAGCTCAAGACCTTGAACGATGTGGGCCTGGGATACATCAGGCTGGGCCAGCCTGCGCCCACGCTGTCGGGCGGCGAGGCCCAGCGCGTCAAGCTGGCTACGGAGCTATCACGCCGCTCCACCGGCAAGACGGTCTACATACTCGACGAGCCCACCACGGGGTTGTCATTCGCCGATATAGACTGCCTGCTGCGGGTGCTCCAGCGGCTGGTGGACTCGGGCAACACGGTCATCATCATCGAGCACCACCTGGACGTGATCAAGAACGCTGACCACATCATTGATCTCGGGCCGGGGGCGGGCGAAGAGGGAGGCTACGTAATAGCCACGGGAACGCCGGAAGAGGTTGCTCGTATAGAGGGCTCGGCCACCGGCCGCTACCTGCGCGACGTGCTGGGCAAAGAGAAAGCTGTAGCCGTATCAGGCTGATTTTTTCTTCTTGGGCTTCATAGGCATGCCGAAGAGCAGCCGTATTACATTCACCCTCTTGATGACGAATTCATAGATGAGCATGATCACTGCGAAGGATAGAAGCGCCAGCAGCAGGAATTTCCCCCACACCTCCATGTCCCACTGCACGACGATAAAAGCCAGCACCACGATGACCGTCAGGTGCAGGACATAGAAAGGCAGCCAGGCCTCGGCGGAGTAAGACAGGAAACGGCTGCCGGACTGCAGGTACTTATAGGCGTACCCCAGCAGCGTCAGCACGTAAGCGAGCGAGGTCAGGCAGTAGAGGGTGGTGAGCGCAAGCTGGGTCAGCGAGTAGGGCTCGCCGGATATTTTTAGTATGGCATTGACAAACCACCAGATGGAAAGGGCGATGGACAGCCCGAACATCCAGCCCTTCTGCTTATCGATGGCCTGCCAGAAGCGTACATCCGTGCAAAACAGGAAGCCGTAGAAGAAGAAAAGCAGGTAGAAGAGGAACAGCGCCCAGTCCTTATACAGGCTGAAGTCGTGCGGGAAGATGGGTATCAGGGCCCACAGCACCAGGGACAAGGGCAGTGCATAGAGCAGGATGGCGCCCGGCTTAGCTGTGAACCGGGCCAGCGCGTCCACGGCCTTCTTGCCGCGGTCGCCGCGCAGGTAAACCAGCAGTGGCAGTATGACCAGTGTCGCCACCAGCAGGTAGAGCAGCAGCCACATGCTGCCCCAGCTGAAATTGCCAGTCGACTCCACGAGCTGGGAATACCAGCCGACGAAAAACTGGGGATAGAACTCAAACAGGCTGCCGGCGAAGCTGCCGTCCATCACCCTGGCCAGGTAGATGATGGGAGGCACGAGGATAAGGGTGCCGAATACTACGGGCACACCCAGCCGCAGCAGCCTCTCCTTTATGAACTGGCGCCATGGCCGGATGCCCAGCGAATACCAGGCGGTGCAGCCGGCGATGAGGAAGAGCATGGGCATCTGCCAGAAATCCGAGTAGCGGCACAGGGCGCGCAGTAACGTGTCATTGGCAGGGTCGTTCTTGAAGAACCACCAGTCGGAAGTGAAGAAGCGCGCACAGCCGTAAAGGAAGAACAGGAAGATGGTGATTACGCGCAGCCAGTCCAGGTCATAACGCCTCTGCTCTGTCTCTTGCATGGAACCCTCCTGTCGTGGTTGAGTTTTACCAGTATAAAATCTCCATCGGATGGAGAGTCAAGAGCTACTCTATCTCTATGTCTTTGACGCGCAGCTCGGTGCCGCCCGTGATCTGGATGTTGGTGCTGCTGCACTTGGGGCAGAGGTACTGGTATTCCTCGACCGAGAAGTCGGACTGGCAGTCATTGCAATGGCCGCTGACCGGGACCTCCTCCACGTTGAGAAAAGCGCCGGCGGCCATGGTGTCCTGGGCGACGATGCTGAAACAGAAGGTAAGCTGAAGTGGTACGATGCCGCGCAGCTCCCCCACTACCATGTTGATCCTGGTTATCCTGGTGGCACCTTCCTTTTTGGCCGCGTCTAGGGCTATCTCAAGTATGTTCTGGGCGATGCCCATCTCATGCATTTTTCAGCCCGTCCAGCTTCTTGCGGTGGTGGGCTACCAGCCAGTCCACCCACCTGTCCAGCCCCTCACCCGTGGTGCAGGAAATCTCAATGATGTCTATGTCAGGATTTATCTTGCGTGCGTTGGCTTTAGCTTCGTCGATTTTGAAATTGGTGTATTGCACCAGGTCAATCTTGTTTATGAGCATCAGCGCAGACTCGTGGAACATCAGCGGGTACTTGAGCGGCTTCTCGTCGCCCTCGGTGACGCTGAGTATCATGATCTTGTGGTCTTCGCCCACCACGAACTCGGCCGGGCAGACCAGGTTGCCCACGTTCTCCACCACCAGCACGTCTATTTTGTCCAGCGGCATGTGCGGCAGCGCCGAGGCCACCATGTTGGCGTCAAGGTGGCAGGCGTTCCCGGTGGTAAGCTGGATGGCGGGGACGTTGTACTTGCTGATGCGGTCGGCGTCACGGGTGGTCTCGATGTCGCCCACCACCACGCCCAGCCTGAGCTTGCCGGCCAGCTTCTCGGCGGTCTTTTCCAGCAAGGAGGTCTTGCCGGCGCCGGGTGAGCTCATCAGGTTGAGCACCAGGTTCTTATTCTTTTTAAACAGCGCCCTGTTCTCACCGGCTATGCGGTCATTGGCCTGGAGCACGTCCTGCATCACGTTTATTTTCATGGGGTCTTCCTCGTTTTATTGGATACGGGTTTAGTATACAGCCTTAATACTTTGTGCGCAAAGGATTTGGCTCACCCACTCCCTGCCCTCTCCCTCGAGGGAGAGGGTGATGATTTTTTGAAGAGGGGCTTTGAAGCCCCTCTCAGACGCCCTCGGGACGGACGGGCTTCTCGTCATAGATTGAGCGCAGTTTCCGTTAGAAAGGCAACCTTCTCAGGCGCAGGCGGCATTGGGATTGCCACGCTGCCTGCCATTGCCTATAATTAACAGTCACCGATAAATGGAGATGTCGATACAGGCGGACCAGACTGCATATGGATTCCACTACTAAACTGAACCTCCCCGAACGCATACAGGGACTTAATGAGCTTGCCTATAATCTCTGGTGGAGCTGGCATCCGGACGCCCGCGACGTATTTAAGGAGCTCGACCGCTCCCTCTGGAAGTCCGACGGCCATAACCCTGTCAAGCTGCTGAAGAATATACCTTATTTCCGCCTGGTGGCCAGCGCCGGTGATGCCGCCTACCTGGCCGGCTACGACCAGACGCTCTCCGAATTTAATAGTAGCCTTTCCTCCACCGGCACCTGGTTTGCCAGGACATACCCGGACTATCATAACAGGCTCATAGCTTATTTCTCGCTTGAATTTGCCGTGCACAACTCGCTGCCGCTGTATGCCGGCGGCCTGGGCGTGCTGGCCGGCGATTATTGCAAGGAGGCCAGCGACCTGGGCATACCCATGGTGGGCGTGGGCTTCATGTACCCTCAGGGCTATTTTCACCAGTTCATCTCGCAGGACGGCTGGCAGAACGAGGTATACGACCAGCTGGATTTTAACGACGTGGCGCTATCGCGCGTGCTGGACAAGCATGGCAAGCTGCTCACCGTACAGGTCCCGCTGGACAGCGTATCCATACACGTGGCCGCCTGGCTGCTTAAACTGGGCCGGGTCAACCTCTACCTGCTGGACACCAACCTGCCGGAGAACCCGCAGGCCTACCGCAGCCTCTCTGCCAGGCTGTACGGAGGCGACAGGGAGATGCGCCTGCTGCAGGAGCTGGTAATCGGCATCGGCGGCGTGCGCATATTGCGCGCACTGGGCTTTAATCCGACTGTCTGGCATGCCAACGAGGGGCACACCTCCTTTATGATGGTTGAGAGAATACGCGAGCTTGTCGCCGGGGGCATGCCGGTGGATCAGGCCATGGGCAATGTGCAGGCCACCACGGTCTTCACCACCCACACGCCGGTCCCGGCCGGTAATGACACCTTCGCCCCCGATTTGGTGGACAAGTATTTCCATAACTACTGGGGCCAGCTCAAGCTCAGCCATGACCAGTTCATAAACCTGGGGATCATGGACGGCCAGGGCGCTTCCTTCAACATGACGGTGCTGGGACTGAAGCTGGCAGGATACAGGAACGGCGTGAGCAAGCTTCACGGGCAGGTCTGCCGCAAAATGTGGCACGGGCTATGGCCGGACCTGGCCGAGAATGATGTGCCTATAGAATCGATTACCAACGGAATCCATGCACAGACCTGGGTCTCGCCCCAGTTCCAGCTGCTTTACAGCCAGTTCCTGGGGAAAGACTGGGTGGACAGGCAGGACGATCCTGCTCTGTGGGAAAACGTAAAAAATATCCCGGATGACATCGTGTGGCAGATGCGCCGCTGGCTCAAGCTGAAGCTGATCAGATCCATACTGGACCGTGCGCGCCAGCGATGGGGCAGGGACAAGGTGTCCCCAGTGCAGCCGCTGGCCATGGGTGCGCTGCTGGATACCGAGGCGTTGACCATCGGCTTCAGCCGGCGCTTTACCGGCTACAAACGCGCCAGCCTGATACTGAGGGACCAGGAGAGGCTCAAGAAGATACTGAACAGGGACCTGCAGCCGGTGCAGATAGTCTTCGCCGGCAAGGCCCATCCCAACGACGAGGACGGCAAGCGGCTGATCCAGCAGGTCTACAACCTGGCCAAGAATCCGGACTACTGCGGGCGCATCGCCTTCGTGGAAGACTACGATATGCACCTGGCGCGTGACCTGATCGCTGGCGTTGATGTCTGGCTGAATACACCGCGCACGCTGATGGAGGCCAGCGGCACCAGCGGGCAGAAGGCCTCGTCCAACGGAGTGCTCAATTTGAGCGTGCTGGACGGCTGGTGGTTCGAGGGCTATAACGGCCTTAACGGCTGGGCCATCCAGGAGGAGGAAGGCCTGGATCCCGCTGAGCAGGACAACCGCACGGCGGCCAAAATCTACGACCTGCTGGAGGAGCAGGTGATACCGCTTTACTATGAGCGGGATACCAGTGGAATACCCCGCCAGTGGATCAAAATGATGAAGGAGACCATTCGCACCAATACGCCCTTCTTCAATACCTCCAGGATGGCCAAGGAATACACCGAACGGTTTTACATAAAGGCACTGGCCAGTTCAACGACGGGTCAATGACCTTCCGTCCGGCAAGCCGCCGGTTTTTCTAGCTGTATTGTGTTTATAATACAAATTTGATAAGTTATTAGCTAAGGATGAAAAAAGAAATCAAGAAGGTGGGGGTGCTGACCAGCGGGGGCGATGCGCCCGGCATGAATGCCAGCATCCGGGCGGTGGTGCGCTGTGCGGTGTTCCACGGCCTGGAGATAACCGGCATACGCAGGGGCTTTGCCGGCTTGATTAATCGTGAGTTCGTCAAGTTCAACCGCCGTTCGGTAGCCAATATAATACAGAGGGGAGGCACCATACTTGAAACCTCCCGCTGCAGCGATATGTACACAGTCGATGGGAGAAAAAAGGCCATCAAGGCGCTCGAGGAGGAGGAGATAGACGCCTGCGTCGTCATCGGCGGCGACGGCTCTTTCCAGGGGGCATTAGCCCTGGGGGATGAGAGCGACATTAAGTTCATCGGTATCCCGGGGACGATTGATAACGACATATGGGGCAGCGACTACTCCATAGGCTTTAACACGGCGGTCAATACTGCGCTGGACGCTATAGACCGCATCAGGGATACTGCCAGCGCCTTCGACAGGATATTTTTTGTGGAGGTGATGGGCAGGAAAAGCGGGTTCATCGCCCTGGAGGTCGGCGTAGCCGGTGGCGCCGAGCAAATTATTTTACCGGAGCAAAAAACAGATATTGAGGAGCTGTGCCAGAATTTGAAAGACAGCTTCAAGCGCGGCAAGAGGAGCAGTATCATCGTGGTTGCTGAGGGGAACCAGCTTGAAGACACCATTAATATTGCAAAATACGTTGAGATGAGGTTGAAGGTCGAATGCCGGGTTTGCACGCTGGGGCACATACAGAGGGGCGGATCGCCCATAGCCATCGACAGGATCCTGGCGAGCAACCTGGGAATAGCTGCGGTGGAGGGCCTGCTTAAGGGGAAGGAGGGGCATGCTGTCGGTGAGATCCAGAGCGAGATTGTCTATACGCCTTTTAGGGACACCTGGGAAAAGAAAAAGAATATAGATGCGCGGTACCTGCAATATATACCCATATTATCGCTGTAAGACCGATATGCCTATGCTGCCGCAAATCTCGTACGTCCAAGGTCACAGTAAGCTATCCCGGAATATTGCACTTGGTATTTCTCAATTGATGCAGGAGGTTAACCCGTGGAAATAGTCAAATGGTTTGAGGATCTGAGCAAAGCAGACGTAAGTAAGGCGGGTGGCAAGGGCGCCAACCTGGGAGAGCTTGTGAAAGCTGGCCTGCCCGTACCGCCGGGCTTCGTAATATCGGCGCAGGCCTATCTTCTGGCTATCGGAGAAAGCGGCCTGTCCAACAAGATCGCCCATGCCATTGAGGGGCTGGACGTCGATGATACATCGGCGCTGCAGGCCAGGGCCAAGGAGATACAGGAGATGATTGCCGGCATGGAGATGCCGACTATTATCCGGAACGAGATCATCAAGGCCTATGAGGAGCTCTCCAAGAGAAACGGCGTGAAGGCCGAGTTCGTGGCCGTCAGGTCATCGGCCACCATGGAGGACTCGGATCAAGCCTCCTTCGCCGGCATGAACGCCACGTTCCTGAATGTTCATGGCAAAGAAGACCTGATCAGGAATGTTAAGGGATGCTGGGCGTCGCTTTACGGCGCACGAGTGGTATTTTATCGTGCCAAGCAGCAACTGCTGGATGAGCCGGAGATTGCCGTGGTGGTGCAGAAGATGGTCAACTCCGAGAAGGCCGGCGTGATGTTCACGGCCAACCCCAGCACCAGCAACCTGTCCAGCCTGGTCATCGAGGGCGCCTTCGGCCTGGGGGAGGTTGTTGTGGGCGGGCTTGTATCGCCGGACTACTACGAGGTGGACAAGTCCACTCAGAAGATAAAGGATATCCGGGTTTCACACAAGAATTTTAAGATAATACGGGATGAAAAAGGCCAGAACAAGCAGGTCAACCTGTCCAGCAAGGAGGCCGAGCAGCAGGTGCTGAGCGAGGCCGAAGTGCTCGAGCTGGCCAACCTGGGACTTAATATCGAGAAGCACTACAACAGCCCGCAGGATACCGAATGGGCCATTGAAGCAGGCAAGGTTTATATGGTACAGTCACGGCCTATTACCACCTTAATAAAAGCCAAGGAGGAAGAAGCAACAGCGCACGTGGAAGAAGAAAGTAAGGAATTGATCCGTGGCCTGGGAGCCAGCCCGGGCCGGGGCAGCGGGCTGGTCCGTGTGCTCCAGTCTCCTGACCGCGACAACGGCTTCGAGAGCGGGGATGTCCTGGTGGCGGAAATGACAACACCTGACTGGGTCCCCCTGATGAAAAAAGCGTCGGCCATTGTTACGGATGGCGGCGGCATGACCTGCCACGCGGCCATCGTCTCACGTGAGATGGGTCTCCCCTGCGTCGTCGGCACCAGGGATGCCACCAAGGTACTGAAGGACGGTATGCTGGTGACGGTGGACGGAACCCACGGCGTCGTTTACGAAGGCAAACTGAAAGAAGATAAGAAAGCGGAGGTTGAAGCTCCTGTTGCGGCCTCGGCCCCGCTGGTAACAGCCACAAAACTGTACGTTAACCTGGCCATGCCTCACGAGGCGGAAAGGATAGCCAAGGAGGATGTCGAAGGCGTGGGCTTGCTCAGGGCTGAGTTCATGGTGATCGACGCCTGCGACGGCGTTCACCCCCGCCAGCTCATGGAAGAGGGCAAGAGCACCCAATTCATCGATGCCATGGTGAGGAAGCTGCGCATTTTCACGCGTGCTTTCTACCCCAGGCCGGTGATCTACCGAGCCATCGATTTTCGCACCAACGAGTTCCGCAACCTGCGCGGCGGCGACAAATATGAGCCGGTGGAACAGAACCCGATGATCGGCTTCCGCGGCTGTTTCAGGTACGTTCTAAATCCCGACCTGTTCGAGCTTGAGCTGAAGGTGCTGGCCAAGGTCAGGGAGCAGGACAAGAACCTGCACCTGATGATTCCCTTCGTGCGCACGCTCTGGGAGTTGAAGCGCTGCAAGCAGATCATCGATGCCAGCGAACTGGGCAGCGACAGGGAGATGGAGCTGTGGGTCATGGCAGAGGTGCCATCGGTGGTCTACTGGCTGGAGGACTACGTTAAGGCCGGCATCACCGGCGTTTCCATAGGCTCCAACGACCTGACCCAGCTGGTGCTGGGCGTGGACCGGGACAGCGAGGTATGTGCCCCGCTGTATGACGAGCGCGACAAGGCGGTGCTGGACGCCATCAGACTGATCATCACCACCGCCCGCAGGATGGGCATTACCTGCTCCATCTGCGGACAGGCGCCTTCCAACTATCCCGACTACGCGGAGAAGCTGGTGGACTGGGGCATCACATCGGTATCCGTCAACCCGGATGTCATTCCCATCACAAGGCGCAACATAGCAGCAGCCGAACAGCGCATGCTGATGAGGCTGGCGCGCAAGATGGCATCCCAGGCCGAGTAGTATAATATTCAGGTAAGGTTTACAGCAGGGTAGCTGCCGGGCTTACAAGCAGTTATCCTGCTGTTATTATGTACCGGGTTTTCCATGAATAATATCCGCAATTTTTGCATCATCGCCCACATCGACCACGGCAAGTCCACGCTGGCTGACCGCATACTGGAGATCACGGGACTGATCCGGAAGGCCAGCATGGAGCAGATGCTGGACAGCATGGACCTGGAGCGCGAGAGGGGCATAACCATCAAGGCCAAGTCCGTGCGCATTCCCTACCGTTCCCCCAGCGGCGCGGAATATGTGCTCAACCTGATAGATACGCCGGGCCATGTGGACTTCAACTATGAGGTATCGCGCAGCCTGAATGCCTGCGAGGGCGCTGTGCTGCTGGTGGATGCTACGCAGGGGGTGGAGGCGCAGACCATTGCCAACGCCAATCTGGCGCTGGACGCCGGCCTGAAGATAATCCCGGTGATAAACAAGATCGACCTGCCGGGCGCTATGATAGACGACTGCAGCCTGCAGCTTTATTCCATGCTGGGCTTGCCCATCGAGGACATGCTGCACGTTTCGGCCAAGGACGGCACAGGAGTCCCCGGGCTGCTGGAAGCAATCGTAGACAGGATACCGCCGCCGGTCGGCGAAGCATCGGGGTTGCTGCGGTGCCTGATCTTTGATTCGTTTTATGACTCATACCGCGGCGTCATTCCGCACCTGAGGGTGTTCACCGGAGAGATAAAGCCGGGCGACAGGATCATGCTCAAGTCCACGCAGAAAGACTTTGACGTGGAGGAAGTTGGTTACTTCAGCCTGGGGTTGGCCCAGTCCGGCAGCCTGAAGGCCGGCGAAGTGGGCTACGCCGTGGCGCTGATACGCGATGCCGGCGAAATACGCGTGGGCGATACCGTCGTTGCCGCCGACCATCCAGAGGTGGAGGCCATCCCGGGCTTCAGGCTTTCCCAGCCCATGGTCTATTGCGGCGTGTACCCCATCATCACCAGTGACTATGCCAAGCTGGGCACGGCGCTGGAGAAGTTCAAGCTGAACGACTCGTCGGTGACCTTTGAAAAGGAGAGCTCGGCGGCGCTGGGCTGGGGCTACCGCATGGGCTTTCTGGGCCTGCTGCACATGGAGATAGCTCTGGAGAGGCTGAAACGCGAGTACGAGCAGGAGATAATTGCTACCATGCCCTCGGTGGTCTATAAAGTGGTCAGCAAAAACGGCGACGTGCTCATGCTGGACAATCCATCCAAGTTTCCGCCTGAGGGGCAGATCGACCATATCGAGGAGCCTATGATAAGGGCCCGGATAATCGTGCCGGCGGGCTTCGTCGGCCCATGCATGGAGCTGGCCGAGGCCAAGAGGGGGACGCTGGCCTCCATGGAGCACCCGGACGACCGGCGCGCCATACTGAGCTACGACCTGCCGCTGGCCGAGATGATAACCGACTTTTACGACAGGCTGAAGAGCGTCAGCCGCGGCTACGCCAGCATGGACTATGAGATGAGCGGCTACAGGGCGGCCGACCTGGTCAAGGTGGACATACTGGTGAACAACGGCCAGGTGGACGCACTGTCCTATATTGCCCCCAGGGACCGCGCCGCCGTCAAGGGCAAGGCCTTGATCTACAGGCTGAGCAAGGTCATCGCCAGGCACCAGTTCAAGATACCGCTGCAGGCGGCCATCGGCTCGCAGATAATAGCCAGGGCGGACATATACCCCATGCGCAAGGACGTGCTGGCCAAGTGCTACGGCGGCGACATCACGCGCAAGCGCAAGCTGCTGGAGAAGCAGAAAGAGGGCAAGAAAAAGATGAAGATGGTCGGCTTCGTCGAGGTGCCGCAGGAAGCCTTCCTGTCGTTGATGAAAATAGAGGAATAGCACATGACGGGGCTTTACATACATATACCATTCTGCCGGAGCAAGTGCTATTATTGCGATTTTTATTCGCTCGCCGGAAATACGGAGTTGCTGGGAAGCTACGTAGATGCCCTGCTGAAAGAAGTGCAGATTCACAGCGGTATGGCCTTCGACACGCTGTATATCGGCGGTGGCACGCCCAGCCTGCTGGATGTTGCCGGCCTGGAGAAATTGGCCGAGGGACTTCATCAGCATTTCGACCTGAGCGGGCTCAGGGAGGCCACCATCGAGGCCAATCCGGAGTCGGCCTGTCCCGCCTTCATGCAGGCGGCGCTGAAATGCGGATTCAACCGGCTTTCGCTGGGTGCGCAGTCGCTCAACGATGGCGAGCTGGCGAAAGCGGGAAGGATACATACCTCCGCACAGGCCTTAGAGGCGGTTAAAACTGCAATTAAGAGCGGATTTTCCAATGTGTCAACCGATGTAATAATTGGCCTGCCCGGCCAGACTGAAGTCAGCCTGGAGGATACCATCAACCGGCTGGCCGAATCAGGCGTATCGCACCTCTCCGCCTATTGCCTCTCCGTTGAGGAAGGCACGCCGTTTGCCTGCCGTCCTCCGCGCGACCTACCGGACGACGACCGCCAGGCTGACCTGTATACGAAGGCCTGCGGCTTGCTGAAGGGGCACGGCTTTATCCACTACGAGATATCGAATTTTGCGCTGCCGGGGAAAGAAAGTTTACATAATCTGAATTACTGGAAGGGTGGGGAATACCTGGGGCTGGGACCTTTCTCCGCCTCCTATTTGGACGGCAGGCGGGTTAAAAACATAGCTACTTTACAGGAATATCTGGACAATCCGCTGTCATGCCGGCTTGAAGAGGATAGCGTTAGTGCCACGGCCAGGCCGGCGGAAGAGGCCATGCTGCGCCTCAGGCTGCTGGAGGAGGGGTTGGACCTCCGGCTCCTTGAAAGAAAATACGGAATGGATAATGTCTGCGGGCTGGAAACAAGGCTGGAGGAACTGGCCGTAAGGAAACTGCTGGTCAGGCAGGATAACAGCTACAGGCTGGCATCCGACGCGGTGCTAATTGCAAACCAGGCCTTCGCACAGGTTATAGAATAGGAATCTAGCCCTACCAGACGGCGGGCACCAGCGCCTTGCGCCCGGGTGGGTAGTCGGGGAAATTTTCATGGTACCAGGCGTGGTGCGACCTGGCGCGCGGGGCCAGGTTGGCGATAGTCCACAGGGCGAAACTCAGCCCGGCCAGCGACCAGGTGGCCACAGCCCATCCCACCCATATCATTATCTCTCCCAGGTAGTTCGGGCAGGATACCCAGCGGTAGAGCCCGCCATAGGGTATTTTATACTCGGTCTCTCCCGGGCCCAGCAGCTTGCTGAGTATGTAGTCCGACTGGCGATTGATGACAAAGCCGCAGATGAACAGCGCTGCGCCGATGATGAAGCGCGGGTCGGCCAGCCATGAATTGGGATACCCGCCGGAAAGCGTGAAGACCCAGTAGCCGTTGAGCGAGGCGTTGACCAGGTTGAAAAATATACCCAGCGCCACCACTGAAACAGGCATCTTTTCATCGGAATTGTGCAGGCTGAAGGGATAAATGAAGGCGCGGTGTATATAGTGAGCCTCCCAGAGCAAGAGGAAAGCTATCGACGCGGCGGTCACGGGCGCTTTGCCCAGCACGAAACAGGCGGCAAAGATGAGGGGAGACCAGGCCTCCATTATGACCCAGGCCGGCCTGGCATTGAGTGCTATACCCCAGCCGCGCCTGACGTGACGCCCGTAGGGCGCCACTATAAAGAGCAGGGATACGAAAATAACGGCCGAGAGCACCAACCAGAATATGAGTACGGCATTAAAGATCGGGTCTGAAGTCATCTTCTTATCAACAACCTAAATATCCGTTGTCCCGGAACCATTTGACCGTATCTGCCAGCGTCTGACTGATGGGCCTCGGATGGTAGCCGAGCTCCCTGGTGGCCTTATCATGCCTTATATTGCGATTGCTTACCAGGGCGTTGAGTGACGCCGTGGTAATGATGGGCCTGACACGAACAGCACGGTAGCAGGCGGTGACGGCGGGGGCGAAGAAGCGGGCCACCGGCATGGGGCACACCGCCCGGGGCGCCGATTTTCCTGTCAACCCGGCCACCGTTTCGGCAACTCCTTTAACGGATAGCCACTGGCCGGACAGCAGGTAGCTTGAGCCCGCCGGCGCCGTCTCTTCAGCTTTAATGGCATGTTCGACCACGTCCCTGACATCCACCCAGTCGAAGCCGCCGTCGATCAGCATCGGCAGCCTGCCCCTGGCCATCAGGACCAGCGCCTGCCCGAAATGGGATGGACGGTAATCATACGGGCCTATGATACCGGTGGGATTGATGATAACGGCGTTCAGACCGTCCTGTATAGCCTGCAGCACCAGCTTCTGCCCGGCGGCCTTGGAGCGGTCGTAAGGTGGAGCGGAAGGTGAATCTACGAATTTGCTGGACTCGTCTACGGGCCGGTCGAATGGCTCCTGGCTGAGCGCGTGAATAGAGCTGAAGTGGATCATCCGCCTGATGCCGCTGCGGCGGCAAGCCTCTATGACGTTGGCAGTGCCATTGACATTAATAGCCAAGCAGCGCGGCCAGTCGTTCATCAGCAGTGAGATATGTGCCGCCAGGTGATAGACCACGTCTGCGCCGCGGAAGGCTTCTAACAGCGAGTCGATATCGGCCACATCTCCCGGGACCAACTCGATATCCAGTCCTTCAAGACCCTGGCCGCTGACGTGGCACACCGCGCGCACATCTCTTTTCCTGGAAAGCAGGGCGCGGATAAGATTGACGCCCACATGGCCCGACGGGCCGGTAACAACAGTCTTCATCTTAATAATATTTTTGCCAAAGGGCTGAACGACAGTTTAAATAGCGGTTGTAGCTTTGTCAAATGTGCCTGTATCCGCGGCATGGCGGCTGCGGCTGATAAATTGATAACACCTTGACGTGTTGATATGATAACATATTAAAATTTAAACAGGACGTATTTACGGCGATCTAAAATGGAAGAGCGAAAATATTATCCCGGCCCACTACTCAGGCAGATAACCGGCCTGCATGAAAGCCTGCAGGTCATGGGAGAGGCCTTTGAAAAGCTCAAGACGCTGGATGAGATAATGCTCGAAGTCCAGATCATGATGTCTACCTTCTCCCGGGGGATTAACGAAGGTGTGGCGCTCATTCAGGAAAACAAGATAATCTGGGCCAATCAGGCTTGCAGCAACATCACAGGCTATAGCGAAGGCGAGCTGATGGAGATTTCGCCCAGAAACCTGGCGCCGCCCTCCTATCGGGATAAGTACGAGGCCAGGCTGCAGATGTTCATGGCCGGCGGGACCATCGAGATGCCGGAAGAGTGGCCGATACTGCGCAAAGACCGGACATTGAAATACGTAAACGCTTTCAGCTACAAGGTCAACTTCATGTCCAAGCCTGCACTGCTGATATATTTCTATGATATTACCGAGAGCAAGAAGATCCAGGACGAGATATCAGTGCGCCAGCTGATACTTGATTCCATCAATGATTCGGTGTTCCTGCAGGATGAGACGGGCCGCATAGTTTATGTGAATGCGGCGATGTGTCAGTTGACGGGGTATGCCAGGGATGAGCTGTTGAAGATGAACATGCTGGATGTCACGACGCCGGAGATGCGCAAGAAGTTCGATATTCGCGTCAAGCAGTTCAGCGAGAAAAAAGAAGTCCGCTACAACAGCATCTGCCTGTGCAAGGATGATAGCAGGGTGCCTATAGAAATCAGGGCCAGGCTGGTGAGGCTGGGAGGAAAGCCGCTTGGCCTGGGCGTGGCGCGTGAGATAAGTTCGCCACCGCCGGCCTGACCGATGTGCAGAGGACACGAAATTGAAAAACAAGCTGATACACCCGCTGTGGACGCACCTTCCGGCGATTCTGCTGATACTGGTAGCTGTCGGATTCACGCTGAAGATCTGGCCGCTGCCTGAGAATGCTCCCACTCATTTTGATTTTAACGGGCAGCCCAACGGTTATGGATCTCCGCTGGCCAGCTCCATACTGCTGCTGGCGTTGTCGATAGGGCTGCTGGCGCTCTCGGTCTGGCTGGACGAGCTCTGGGCCAGGCAGGAGAAGGCCAAGACCTTCAACTGGCTGTCGCTTTTCGACGAGTTCGCTATAGGCGACCTCTGCGGAGTACAAATCGCCTACACTGCCATGCTGGCCTCGTCGAGCAGCGTTTTCCTGTTTCCCTGGCGGGAGGTAACCGTGGCATGTCTGGCAGCCGTGGGGCTGGCTGTGGTGCTGGAGCTGCTGAGGCCTTACCGGCACTATGAAAAGGTCTACCAGGCTGAAGCCGCAGGCAATTTAGAGGAAGAGGTAAGGGAACTGGTAAGGTCCGGGGGCCACTTTTCCTACAGGGAGATGCAGAACCCTGCTTACATCAATATCCTGGCCGCATTGCTGCCGGTGGTGATGTTCATTGCGGCGGTCTTTACCTGGCAGCAGCTTCCCTGGCTTTCTATACTGCTGGCGTTAATCGGAGCGGGTTTCTTTTTGATCTACGGCGGTTTTCGCACTCTGGTGACAAGGGATGCAATCACACTAAAGATGGGGGTCCTGGGAATAAGATTGCTCAGGATCGATACCTCTGATATTACCTCGATCGAGGTGCATAATTTCTCGCCGCTCCGCGATTTCGGCGGATACGGCATTCGCATTAACCGTGAGATGACGGCCTATTTTCTGCAGGGCGACCGCGGTGTCAAGCTGACCAAACGTGCAGCTAAGACCTATCTCATCGGTTCCGACCACCCCGAGCGCCTGGCTGCCGTGATAAAAGCGATAGTCTGAGGTCAATACCCTCTGGCCAGCCTTTGAATTGCACGCTGCCCTGTTAGTTTATAGAATTAAATCACTACCATATAAATGGAGGCAGGAATTGAAGGTAAGGGTGGACAGGGATATCTGCACCGGGGTGGGCAACTGCGAGGTGGTCGCCCCAACGGTCTTCAAACTGGACAAGCAGAACAAGGCGGTGGTGCTTGATTCCACTTCTGTAAGCGACGACGTGCTGATGGAGGCTGCGAAAAGCTGCCCTGTGGACGCCATAATCGTCGAGGATGACGACGGCAACCAGGTATATCCCTAGAAGGGCGAGGTCCTCGAATGGGAAGAGGACCATCACGACACGTTTACCACAATGATGGAAGACCTGTGAGACGGCCTGCCTTCAGGCGATGCGCTTCTGGATTTTCTTCCATGAATCGGTGACCAGGAAGCTTTCCTCCATATCGCCGACCATTTTAACGAATTTCTTCATGGGCACGGCGAAGCTGATGGTATATTTGGAGACAAAAGGCCGGGCCGATATATCGAACATGCCTATGACCGCCCGCGGCCTGGCGGCATCCAGCTCGAGATAAGGATAGCGTACGATGGTCGAGCACCCGGAGCCGAAGGGAGTTATGACACCGTTCGGCTCAGCCTCATCAAAGCTGGCCAGTGTGAAAAGGCCTGCCAGCACGTCCGGCTCGGCGAAGAAGACCACGACCTGTGGAGTATCTGCATTCTCCAGCATGTCCCATCTTTTGAAAACTGCAAAACGACCGGGGGCTTTGAACGGAGGCGTGTATTTCATGGCCCTGGAGGCCAGCTGGGGCGTTTTCTTATAGCGCTCTCCCCTCAGCTTGCCCGGTATTCCGCAGGAGAGGAAATAATTCAGGTCCGGCCTGGTTGTCTGTCTGAATCCCAGGTACATTTTACCGCCCAGGCAGCCGATTGAATTTGCCCCGAAGGCCAACGGCTTTCCCCTTCTGGCTTTTAGCAGCTCGGCGATGACACATCTGTTGGCCTGGCCGGCTTTGACAACGGGGGCGCGCCCCTCCTGGTCCGTGTAATAGAATGTCAGCGGCAGCTCGGCTTGGTTAAAATATTTGGTCCACTGGGTCATGAACCTGTCTTTTAAGCGAAGATCCATGTTGGCCACCTCCTGCCCGGCCTCTACTGGCCTTAATATATTATAGACATTAACGCTTGAAGGTTTTAATTACGCTTTCCCACACGGGCGAGCCGTTTCCCTCGTAGCCCAGCGCCCAGTAGCCCACGCCTGCAATGCCGGAAGATTTTACATAGTTAAATTTGAGGGCGAGCGATTCGGGATCATCGTACCAGCACTGGTGCCAGCTGCCTTTCAGCTGATAGCGATACCACGGCGATTTTGTTTTAGCGTCAAACTGCCTGCCGTATTCGGACGCCCTGATCAGGGCATCCTGCATATAGACTATGGCGCCCTCACCCAGCGTCTTTGCGCCGGGCTCGGAGGAAGAGCACGGCCAGTCATAGCCGTAAAACGGCAGGCCTAAAATAAGCTGGCTCTTGGGATACCATTTTTCCAGCGTGCTTAATGACTCGTCCACGCTCAAATCGTCCGGGTTGCCGTAAGGTGACACCGCGCCGGTAACGGGCGAGGTCGACCAGTGATAATCGTATCCCATGAGGAAGACCGCATCGGTATATTTTGACAGCTCGGGATTACGGTAGGGCGGCTCAACTCCGCCCATGACGCAGAAAGAGATATGGTAGCCGGGGTTGGCCTTTTTCAGCGCCGCATACAGGCTGGCCATGAAGTTCTGCATCAGGCTGGTGTTGGAAAAATGAGTGAAGGAGTTGATCTCCCTTACGTCCTCGATGTCTACATTCACCCCGTCCGCCCCGTGTTCCTGCACGCTTTTAAGTATGTTATCGATCAGCTCGCGCTGGTGGTAGGCCAGTATCTCGTCCTGTATATCCCGGTCGAAGCAGGTGATGGTCAGGGTCACTTTGACGTTGTGTGCATGTGCCGTGTCCCTTATCTTGTAGTATTCAGTCCCGATATACTGGTCATCCAGCGTCCCTCCCTGGACAGCCTCCAGCGAGAAATAGCTCAGGTGCGTGAGGCCTCTCCAGTCCGGCTCATAAGAGGCCGGGTGAATCCAGTAAGGCCAGAAGCCGTAGTAAGTGCTCACGGTATTTACCGCGGGCTTGGATGGCTGCTCCACGACGGACGGCGTCTTATTGTCAGTGTTGGAGGTTGCTGGCGGAATGGAGTCGGTTGGCCCAACCGCGCCCGGGCCCCCGCACGAGAAAAAGCCCCACAGCAGTGTGGCCAGCGCTATAAACAATGCACATTTACTGGTTGAGAAGATAGACATCAAAATCAACCTGGCCCGTCGCCTGCAGGCCGGTCGTATCGCTCACCTTCACTGTTACAGCGTAGGTGCCGGGAGTGCCCGGAGCCAGCCAGCCCGCCTGGCTGGCCTTGCCTTCGGCTATATTCACCCCCATCAGCCTTCCCGCTTCGAGCGACCAGGTATAGGTCAATACTGAATTTTCGGCATCCTTTATTACGCATTTAATCTCCGTGATGGTTGCAGCCATCACACGCTTTGATGCTTTCACCGTCTCAGCGCCGGGCAGTGTCATGTTGAGGTAGACAGCATTGTCCTCGGGCTGGCTGCCGAATGGATGGGCGGTGACCTTGAAGGTCCTGCTCAGGCTGGCTTCCCCTCCCCTGTCGTTGGTGACCTTGACAGTAACGGTGTAGTCACCTTCAGTATCCGGCGTTGTCCAGGTGGCACGCTTGCCGTCGCCGACTATGCTGCCTCCATCCACCGACCAGATATAGGTGAGAGTGCCGCCATACGAGTTCTCGGCCAGGCATTGCAACTGGCCCTTGGAGGAGGGCGCCCACTCGGCCACGCCGGATATAACTTTGATGTCCGGGGCCACAACCTCGGGTTCTACGGCGGGCTGCGTGGAGGGTAGCTGCGGTTCAGGCTTGGCGGCAGTGGTGCAGGCCGCCGCCAGTAATACGGCCGCTAGAAGCAGGCTGTATGCAAATACAGCATATTTATTCATCGAATACCTCCGGAAACAAGAGTTGCAGCTATAGCTGGAACCGTTATCCAATATTATTAACAGCAGTATAGCAGTTTTGTTGCGCCGGTTAAAAATGTTGCGCTATCAGGCACGGCCTTCGCAGGCTCATGTTATTGCGGCAGGGCGTAAAAAGTAGCATAATTAAGCTTGCTTAATTTAAGGAGGCTTAAATGGAAAGCGAAAGGACCCAGGAATACCTGGAGGCTATATACAAGAGACAGAAGAAGGACAGGCTTGTTGCGACCTCGCTGCTGGCGGAGGACCTCAAGGTGTCGGCGCCGGCTGTGACCGATATGCTGCGTACGCTGGAGGGCAAGGGGCTGGTCAAATACCGGGCCGGCCGGGGAGCCAGTCTGACTGTCCTGGGCAGGCAGCAGGCGATGCAGGTCATACGCAGGCACCGGCTGTGGGAGAGGTTCCTGACCGACGTGCTGGGCATGAAATGGGACAAGGTGCATGAGGAAGCCTGCAAGCTGGAGCATGTTACATCGCCCGGCATTGAGGAGGGCCTGGAGAATGTGCTGGGTGACGTGGATACCTGCCCGCACGGCCACTCAATTCCGGACCGCAATGGCAAGATCAAGGATGAGAATAGCTTAGCACTGTCCGGATTTCAGCCACGGCAGGAAGCCTGCATATCGGCTATCGACAACGAGGATGCCAGGTTCTTACGGCAGGTTGCCAGGCTGGGATTGACGCCGGGCACATGTGTGAAAGTGTTGAGAAAGGACAGGGACGGTACGATTACAGTCGAAGCTAACGGCAGGGAGGTTGCCGTACCCGCCGGGGTCGCCGGTTCGCTGCTGGCGAAGCCCGCTGCAGCGGCTGGTGGGGTGAAGGCCAAAGAAATGCCGCTGAGCAAGCTGCCCGGCGGGCATTCAGCAATCATAAGTCACTGTGGTGGCGGCAGGCATGCACTGGGACGCTGCCTGTCGCTGGGCTTCACGCCAGGCAGCACTGTCAGGATGCTGGAGAACTTCGGCGGCGGCCCGATACTGGTCAAGCTTCATGACACGGAAGTTGCCCTGGGCCGGGGCGTAGCTGAAAAAATACTGGTGCAGATGAATACATAACTATGCAGCAGCCTGAAGAAAGGACGATAGTTGTTGCACTGGCCGGCGCTCCCAATGTGGGCAAGAGCACGGTGTTCAACCTGCTGACCGGCCTTTCGCAGCATGTGGGCAACTGGCCGGGAAAAACAGTCGAGCAAAAGACCGGCGTGCTGAGGCGCGGCAACTTGACCATGAACATAGTCGACCTGCCCGGCACCTACAGCCTGACGGCCAATTCGGTCGAGGAGCAGATTGCCAGGGACTACCTGGTTAACGAGAGCCCTGATGTTGTGGTGGCAGTGCTGAACGCCGCCAGCCTGGAAAGAAATTTATATTTAGTTGCCGAGCTGATCGAATTGGCGCCGCGCCTGGTGGTGGCATTGAACATGATGGACGTGGCCCGCCAGCAGGGCATAAAGATAGATGCAGAGGCGCTGGCCTCCGCCCTGAACATACCGGTGGTGCCCATCGTGGCCAACAAGAACCGGGGCGTAAACGAGTTGGTGGCACAGATCGAGCAGGAGTGCCTGCGTCCTGCCGGCTGGCGAGAGATCAGGCATATAGAGTATGGCAGCGATATGCTGCGGGTAATAGACCGCGTGGCCGGGATGCTCAACACTGAAGTGGCCTCACCTTATTCGCAGCACTGGGCGGCCATGAAGCTGCTGGAGGGCGATGAACAGATCAACAGGCTAATCAGGCTGCGTTACCCGCCGGACCGCTGGCCCAAGCTGGACTCTTATCTTAAACAGAATGAGTCGGCGGCCATGGAAATTGCCACGCTGCGTTATGAGTGGGTGGCAAGGATGGCGGCGGCAGCCCAGGAGAAGCCACATATCGGTCGCGTCTCCCTTACAGAGAGGATCGACAGGGCGGCCACGCACCCGGTGAGCGGAATTATCATACTGCTGCTGGTGCTCAGCCTGATGTTCGGGCTGGTTTACAGCATCGGCATCCCCATTCAAAAATTCCTTGAAGTTAACTTGATTGAAAGGGGGCAGGAGCTGGTCTACAGCAGCCTGGCCTTTACACCGGCCTGGTTCCAGAGCTTCCTGGCGGACGGGCTGCTCAGCGGTGTCGGCCTGGTGCTGACATTTATTCCCATTCTGATGCTTTTCTTTATTTTCTGGGCACTTATGGAAGATGTGGGCTATACAGCCCGTGCGGCCTTCGTCACCGACAGGTTCATGCACCTGCTCGGGCTCCACGGGAAATCATGTCTGCCGCTGGTGCTGGGGTTTGGCTGCAACGTTCCTGCCGTGCTGGGTACCCGAATTATAGATTCCCCGCGTGCCCGCCTGCTGACGATATTGATTACGCCCCTGGTCCCTTGCACCGGCCGTATGGCGGTGGTGGCCATAATCGCTGCAGCCTTCTTCGGCAGCCAGGCCGTGCTGGTCTCCATGGGCATCATCGTCTTCAGCCTGCTGATGCTGGTGATCATCGGCATGATTCTGAATAAATTTGTCATTCGAGGCGAGAGCGAAGCACTGATCATGGAGCTGCCTTTATACCACGTGCCGGACATGCGCCTGGTGGGCCTGGTGACCTGGCAGAACACACTGGCATTTATCAAGCGCGCCGGGACGATAATACTGCTGGTGTCGCTAACGGTCTGGCTGCTGGCCATCCTGCCCAACGGCAGGATAGACGACAGCTTCCTGGCCAACGTGGGCAGGTGGTTCGAGCCGGCAGGCGGGCTGATGGGACTGAACTGGCAGATGATGGTGGCGCTGCTCTCAAGCTTTGTTGCCAAGGAGAATACCATAGCCACGCTGGGCGTGCTGCTGGGCGGGCATGGCGTGGATTTCACGCAGCAGCTCAGGCAGTTGCTTACTCCTGCTGCCGCCGTGGCCTTCCTGGTCTTCCAGGTGCTGTTTATCCCCTGTGCCGCCACCGTGGCGGCTATGAGGCACGAGACCGGCGGCTGGAAATGGCCGGCCTTCTCGGTGGCCTTTCAGCTCGTGCTGTCCTTCGCTATGGCCGTGCTGGTATACCAGGCGGCCCACCTGGCCGGGCTCTAGTCCTTATTCCTATTTACCGGCCGTCACCCTGTCCATCAGGCCGCGGTATTCCTTGTACATGCCGGACCTGACCGTGAGCTGGTCGCCGAATTCCATGTACTGCCCGCCGGCAGCGGTATAAGCGGGCCACTGGGTCAGGCCAGTCCCGTTGGGGTCGCCGGTCCTGGCGAAGTTCGTCCAGTACTTCATCATATCCTGCGAGAGGGCTGTGTCTACCTCGCTGTCAGGTATGCTAACCTTGTCCGCCCTGAGGTTGCCGAAGACATAGAATATGTCCAGCCCGTGGAAGGCGCCGAACATCTTGAGGAAGAAGTCCGGCACGTGGGTGAAGCGGTAGACATAGACCGGTGAGCCGTTGGCAGAGCTGGAATCCGCCGCATGCAGCAGGCCGGCGCCGAAGCTCATAATGCCAAACAACTTCGCATAAACGCCGGGCACATCGCCCTTGGCGGCGGCAGGGAAGAGTGAAAGGGCCTCTGCAGCGTTATCTTTGTAGATCGTAGTGATATATCCTTCATAATCCTGCACGGTCATGGCCTGCACCAGCAGGTTGGTCAGGATAAAAATTGTGCCTTCATCGGCCTGGGTGCCAATCAGCAGCGGCACCTTCTTCTGCTTTCCGGCGCTGTACATCGACCAGGGATCGGCGGGAATCACCCAGCCGTCGACAACCGGCCTGTACCGGGTGCTGCCAAGTGCCTCATACCCATCGAAAGCGGCCTTGACTACATCATCTGCCGGGATCAGGCGCATGGCCGTCAGCGCATCAGGCGATTTGTCCGCGCCGAGCTTTTTAGCCAGGGCCTCACCGGTTATCTCGGCTTTGGCCACGGTGTCATCCCTGTTGATGGGGTAGGCGTCGCTGAACGAGCCGCTCTCGGAAATGGCGCGCTGAAAGAGGCCGTCGGCCAGCGGGCTGATCATCAGGTCTATCACACTGCCCGCCCCAGCCGATTCTCCGAAGATAGTTACCAGGTCCGGGTTGCCGCCGAAAGCCTTGATATTGCTCTTGACCCATTTGAGCGCGGCAATCTGGTCCAGCAGGCCGTAGTTGCCTGATACCCCGTGGGCAGATTCTTTGCTCAGCAGGGGGTGTGAGAGGAAGCCGAGCGGGCCCAGGCGGTAGTTGATAGTCACAATGATCACTCCCTGCCTGGCCAGGTTCATACCGTCATACATCTTGAACGAGGCTGTGCCAGTGGTAAATCCGCCACCGTGAATCCATACCATAACGGGCAGCGCCTCATCGTCGCTCCTGGCGGGCGACCAGACATTCAGGTAAAGGCAGTCCTCGCTGGTCTGGCCTATATCGTAAAGCCGTGTAGCTGGCTGGGGGCAGGCAAGGCTGAATTTATTGCAGTCTCGTACGCCTTTCCAGGGCTTGACGGGCTGCGGCTCCTTCCAGCGCAGCTCACCCACAGGCGGAGCAGCGTAGGGAATGCCCAGGAATACCTGCACGCCGTCCTGCACCGTTCCGCGCGCTGTGCCGCTGTCCAGTGTCACCTCGGATACCCCTTCACCGTGTTTCACAGGCTGCGTGGCGCAGCCTGACAGGGGAAGGCTGCTCATCATCAAGCAGGCAAGGACAATGACTATCAGAAGTCGTTTAAGCAAGGCAACCTCCTTATTTCCCCGGCCGGTTATTACCTTCCAATATTTTAGCATGCCGCCTGTACATTGTGTGGCCTGCCGTCCCTGCTTCGGCAGGCTGGTATAATAATTAACCGGCTGTGTCCAACAAATTTCGGGGCTGATAAGGAGAAACCGATGAACCTGGCAAGACTGATGGAAGACAACCTGACGAGATTCGGCGAGTACGAGTTCGTGCACTTCGAAGGCAAGTGGCTGACCAATTTACAGATGAGCCGCGCTGCCAACAGGCTGGGCAACGCGCTCAAGGGCCTGGGAGTCAAAGTTGGCGACAGGGTTGGAGTCCAGCTCACGAACTGCCCCGAGCTGCTGCAGTCGTTTTTCGCCATATTCAAGATAGGCGCCGTGCTGGTGCCGGTCAATCCCTCGCTGCGCGTGCACGAGCTTTCCTATCTCTACCAAGATGCCGGCCTGGTGGCGCTGATCAGCAGCCCGGATTATGCTCAGGCCGTTGCCGAGGCGCGCAAGGAAGCAAGTGACCTTAAAAATGTGATATTTACCGGCGATGAGGCCGTCGAAAACGCACTTTCGTTCAGTAGTGTGATGCAAGGCCAGCCTGATGGCCTGGCCATGGAGGACCGCGATAATGACGACCTGGCCGTCATACTGTACACGGCGGGCACGACGGGCAATCCCAAGGGAGTGATGCTGACGCACTACAACTGGTACAGCCATGTCTCCGGCTACTATGAATCATCGCTGCTGGATTCCTGGGGAATATCTGTGAAGGGCAAGGCTGGAGGCCGCGATATCCCGGGATATAAAAGAAAGGATAAAGAGGTGGAAGTCTACGGCGTTGACCGAAGGCGCGTTTCACTGATAGCGCTGCCGCTCTTTCACGGCTACGGCGTGTTTGCCGTCAATCTCGAGTTCCTCACCGGCGGGAAGCTGGTGATACTGCGGCGCTGGGATGCGGAGGAGGCCATGCGGCATATACAGAAATTCGGCGTCACAGAGTTCCGCGGCGTACCCACCATGTATATACAGCTGCTCAACCATCCGGCGGCCGGGAAATACAACCTGAACTCTTTGCGCTTCTGCATCTGCGGCTCGGCCCCTCTGCCGCTGGAGGTCGCCGATAAATGGAAGGAGAGGTATGGCATTTATATCTGGGAGGGCTACGGGCTGAGCGAGGCCACCACCGTCAACAGCGGCAATGCCGCAGTGCGAAAGCCGCCCAAGTACGGCTCGGTGGGCAAATGCTACCAGAAGGCCAACGACATCAAGATATTCGATGAGAACAGCAGGGAACTGCCCCCCAACCAGACGGGCGAGATAGTCATCAAGGGCCCCTGCGTGATGAAGGGCTACTGGAACAAGCAGAAGGAGACGGCGGAGGTGCTGAGGGACGGCTGGCTGCATACCGGCGATATCGGCCATATCGACGAGGATGGCTATATCTACATCACAGACCGCAAGAAAGACCTCATCATACGCGGTGGGGAGAACGTCTATCCCAAGGAAGTTGAGAACGTCCTGCACAGGCATCCGCAGGTGCTGGAGTGCGGCGTGGTCGGCGTTCCCGACCCCGTTTACGGCGAGGAGGTTAAGGCCTTCGTGGTGCTCAAGGCCGCCGGCTCCGTCACGGAGGAGGAACTGGTGCTGTTCTGCAAGGATCACCTTCCGGCCTATAAAAGGCCCAAGTCGATTCAACTCATGGAAGCGCTTCCCAAGAGCGCCGTGGGCAAGATACTGCGGCGCGAGCTGAAGAAGCTTAGCTGATCCAGTTAGCCAATCTAAGGCTTGAACTGCCTGGTCAGCTCTTCTTTTATCACCTTGCCGCCAGGGTTCTTGGGCAGTGCGTTGGTGAAGACGAAAAATTCCGGTATCTTGTACCTGGCCAGCTTGTCAGCACAGAACTTCTCTATCTCCTCGGCGGTCGGAGTTGTGCCTGGGACGGCCACGATGGAGGCCGCCACCTTCTCTCCCATGACCTCGTCCGGCACGCGGTAGACCGCCACCTCCATGACCTGGGGGTGCAGGTAGATGATGTTCTCCACTTCCACCGGGTATATGTTCTCGCCGCCGCGGTTTATCATGTCCTTTTTCCTGCTGACCACGTAGAAAAAGCCCTTCTCGTCGCGCTGGCCCAGGTCCCCTGTGAGGAACCATCCATCGCGGAAGGACTCGGCGGTGGCCTGGGTATCGTTGTAGTAGCCTCCGGCCACGTTCGGTCCCTTGATGGCTATCTCGCCCACCTCGCCTGCCGGCAGCTCCTGCATTTTGCTGTCCACGATCCTGGCTTCGCAGCCCAGGCTGGGGCGGCCGATGGATGTAGGATTGTCTATGCAGTCCTGTCCAAAGGAGGCGAGCGATACGGAGGCCTCGGTCAGCCCGAAACCGTTGAAAAAGACTGCTTTGCCGAAGGCCTTCTTCATCCTGGACATCAGGTCGGGCGACATGGGCGCCGCTCCAAACCCGGCCAGCTTGACCGGGCTGAGGTCGTATTTAGCCACTTCCTCTGAGCCCAGCAGTATCCTGTAGATGGCGGGTGAGCCCACCAGGAACTCCACCTTCTCCTTCTCAACTATCTCCAGGAAGGCCGCTATGCTCAGCGCGCTGAGCATGATGGTGGTGTTTCCCATCTTCATGCAGGGAATGAACTGCTCCTGCAGCGCCATCACGTGAAAGAGCGGGGCTACGATGAGAGTCTTGCTGCCGCTGCCCGGTGGGACGATCTTGAGCACCTCGGTCATGTACTGCTGCATCCTGACGGCGCTGTGTACCAGGTTGCGCTGCAGTATGCGGACACCCTTGGGCTTGCCCGTGGTACCGGAGGTGAAGAGAATGGTATGCAGGTCCTCCTCGTCGCATTTGGCTGCCGCCTGGCTGCCGCCTTTTTCCCATATCTCGGGTAGGCTGCTGCGTTCGACCTTGTTCCCGATCAACCCGTCCAGTTCCCTGTCCCAGGTCTCGCCGTCGACCACCGCCGCTACGGGCTTGGTTACCTCCAGTTGGTGCTCCAGCTCGCTCCTGGTCAGCCGCGTGTTGAGGACGACGGATACAGCCCCGAGCTTGGATATGGCCAGGAAGACCGGCGGGAAGGCGTCGTCGTTCTTCAGAAAAATCGCCACCCTGTCTCCCTTTTTGACCTTATAGTTGTTAGCCAGCGCCGCCGCCAGTGCGTCAACCCTTTTGCCCAGTTCGGCATAGCTGACGGTGAGGTCGCCGAACCTGATGGCCTGGCGCTGGGGATAGTCTTTGACAGTTTTAGCGAACATGCTGTAGACACTGGTCGGACGTCCTTTGTAGACGTTGACGGGGACTCCGCCGATCTTCTTCTGCTCAAACTTGAATGCGCTGTCCATGGCTGGATACCTCCGGTTAAATTTAGTGACCGTGCTGATTGACTGTTCAATATAGCGGGGCTTTCAGCAGGGGATTATACTATCAAAACGGGCCGTCAACAATGGTGCCGCCGCCCCGACGGTTATTGCAAAACAGCACCCGGAAACCTAAAATAGCCGTCGACGCCCGGCCTATAAAAACTCAGGAGATGTAAAGATGGACTTTCAGTTGACCGAAGAGCAAATGATGTTGAAGAAGATGGTGCACGACCTGGCGGAGAAGGAGTTCCGGCCGAGGGCGGCTGAATGGGAGGCCAGGGCCGAGCACATGCCCATATCTTATCTTAAAAAGCTCTCCGAGCTGGGGCTGCTGGGCCTGTGCCTGCCGGTCCAGTACGGCGGACAGGGTCGCTCGGCCTTCGAGGCCGTGCTGGCCATAGAGGAGCTGGCCAGGATATCCAGTGTGTCGGCTTCTCCTGTATTTGAATCGAACGTCGGGCCGGTCAAGGTGATAGAGCAGTTCGGAACGGAGGAACAGAAGCTGAAATACATGCCGCCGGTGTGCCGGGGCGAGTCGCTCATCTCCATCGGCATGACCGAGCCGGAGGCCGGGTCGGCGCTGACCGACCTCTCCACCCGAGCGATGCTGGACGGCGACCATTATGTGGTGAACGGCCAGAAGCGCTTCTGCACCGGCGGTGGCGAGTCCGACGCCTACATGGTCTACGTCAGGCTGAGCGAGCAGAAGGGCGCCAAGGGCATCGGCGGGCTGGTCATAGAAAAGGGCACGCCCGGCTTTACCTTCGGCAAGCAGGAGCAGCTCATGGGCCTGAGGGGCATGCCGAGCTGCGACCTGATATTCGACAACTGTAAGGTGCCGCGTGAAAACCTGGTGGTCAAGGAGGGGGATTTCCGCAAGCTGATGCTGGCCTTCGACCTGGAGCGCTGCGGCAATGCCACCATGTGCCTGGGCATCGCCCAGGGGGCACTGGAGGAGGCGCTGGCCTACGCCCAGAGCCGCCGACAGTGGGGCAAGGAAATCTGCGAGTTCCAGGCCATACAGTTGATGCTGGCCGATATGGCGCTCAGGGTTGAAGCCGCCAGGCTGCTTATTTACCGTGCTACAGTAAACGCCTCAACCGGCCTGCCCGTGCCGCTGGAGGCCAACCTGGCCAAGTGTTTTGCCAACCAGATGGCCAGGGAGGTTACCGGCATGGCGCTGCAGGTGCACGGCGGCTACGGCTACTCCAAGGACTACCCGGTGGAGCGCATGATGCGCGATGCCTGGGGCTGGGGGCTGGCCGGAGGCACAATCGAGATACAGAAGGTCGCCATTGCTTCCATGCTTCTGAGGCGCAGGTTCGACCAGAGAAAATAGCGGCCGACCGGTACTACATGTCCGGTGGACCTATACGGGGAGAGCGTTGACAGTAATAATCTGTCAGCGTAGACTGGACTTAATATAGTAAATTAAACAGATACGTTCGCATATCAGAAATTTCCGTTTTCGGGCCAGGTCCGGGTATCGATAACAGAGGAGGTCATGTTATGGGGGCCACTGATGAGACGAAAACGACCCGCAGCAAGGGGGGAGAGAAAGCTGGGGCCGGGCGGGGCGGCACGGTAGCACATGATGAGAGTATAGCCGCTTCGGCCAGCCCTGGCGGTGTGGACCAGGTAAGGGAGATTCTTTTCGGCGCCCAGAGGGAGGAGTATGACAGGAGGTTCAACCGCCTGGAGGAGCTACTGGTCAAGAACATGACCGCCCTGAGCAACGAGATGACTGAGAAGATGGGCGCTATAAGGGATGAGTATGACAGGAGGCTAGCCCGCCTGGAGGACCTGCTGACCCAGAACATATCCGATCTCAGCCAGGAGACGGCTAAAAAACTCGAAGAGCTGCTTAAAAAATTCAACAGCGACGCGGAGGAGATAAGGCGTGCCAAGGCCGACAAGAACGCCGTCTCCAAGCTTTTTGAGGAAATGATGAAGATCAGCCACCACCACACTTCATCGTGGTGAGGGTACAAACATGACGGAAGCCAGTGAAAAAAAACAGGGCATGCACGGCGCTCTGGACGATGAGCTGGTCAATCTGCGTACGCTGCTGGTTAGCCCGGAGCAGCAGGAAATCGCCGTGCTGAAGGAGCGGTTGAACGATCCCGATATCCGTGCCGAGGAGCTCAGCCGCGTCCTGGCCGAAGCCATCGTCATCCGGGCGTCCAAAGATAAGAAGCTGGCACAGGCGCTGCTGCCGACCATCGAGCTGACCATTAAGGACTCCGTAAAGAAAGACCCCAAGTTCCTGGCAGACGCCATCTTCCCCGTAATCGGGCCGGCCATCAGGAAGGCCATCTCGGAGTCCATCCGCTCCATGGTCCAATCGATCAATGAGACCATGTCATATGCCTTTTCATGGCAGGGGCTGAAGTGGAGGATCGAGTCGATCCAGACCGGCAGACCTTTTGCCGAGATCGTGTTGCTGCACACGCTGATCTACAGCGTCGAGCAGGTGTTCCTGGTGCACAGGGAGACCGGCCTGCTGCTACAACACGTGGCGGCTACAGAGGAAGGGATCAAGGACGTGGACATGGTCTCCGGCATGCTGACTGCCATTCAGGACTTCGTCCACGATTCCTTCGGCGTATCGGAGAACCAGGTGCTGCAGAGCCTGAACGTGGGCGATTACACCATATGGGTCGAGCAGGGGCCGCAGGTAGCCCTGGCGGCAGTCATACGGGGCAACCCGCCCGAAAGCCTGCGTGCACACATGGAGGAGGAGCTGGAAAAGATCGAGTTCGAGCAGCGCTACTGCCTTCAGGACTTTAAGGGGGACGTGGCACCCTTTGCATTGAGCAGGCATCATCTGGAGTCATGCCTGATGCAGGCCAAGCGGGGCATCGGCGAGGCCGGCAAAACGACAATACCGGCGTCCACTGCCAAACCTGCCAGAAAAAGAAGCGCACATGACCTTATATGGCTTATAATAGGCGCAGGCATCATCAGCCTGCTGTTAATTCTCGGCAGTGTTATTTTTCAGGTGGCCGGAAAGTAATAATGGCAGAGATCGTTAAGAAAAAAGTCTGCATGCTGGGGGCCTTTGCCGTGGGCAAGACCAGCCTCATACGGCGCTACGTGGAGAACATGTTCTCCGAGAAATACCAGACCACCATCGGGGTCAAGGTGGATAAAAAGACCGTCCAGCTAGGCAGCAAGGCTGTGGAGCTTGTGTTATGGGACCTGGCCGGCAAGAACGGCATCAGCGAGATGCGCACGACCTATTTGAGGGGCGCATCCGGCTACCTGCTGGTTGTGGACAAGACGCGCCTCAATACGCTGGAAGTGGGCATGGACATGCATAAGATGGCGCAGGAGATACTGGGCAAGGTGCCCTGCCTGCTGCTTTTTAACAAGTGGGACCTCGAGGGCAAGTGGGATATTGACGATGCGGCCATTGAAAAGCTGCAGCGGGACGGGTTTGAGACCATGAAAACCAGCGCCAAAACCGGCCAGAGCGTGAACGACGCCTTTGAGCTGCTGGCCAGGAAGCTGGTCGAATAGCCGCCAACCGGCGGGGTCAGTGATGGATGAATCTCTTCTGACCGATCTGCTTATTTTACTGGACACCGTCCTCACCTATCGCTGTGAGGACGGCTCTTTTGAGATCCAGGGCGTTCCGCCAGACTGGTTCCTGAAACTGTTTTCCAGCATTAAAAAGAACAGGTTGAAGCTGACTGCTGATGATGAGCTCTCCTTTCTGGGCAGCTTTGTTACGGATGCCAGGGAGCACTGGAAAACCGGGCCGGCCGGCTGGATACTGTGGTCCGGGCCATGGGAGGAGAAACTTACCGGGAAGACCACCGAGCTGGAGGCGGGGGCGCTTAGCCTTGACGGAAGAGAAATACTTCTGGTCAGGCTGCTCGGTCACACCGCGCTGGCCGACCGTGACCTGATTCAGAAGGCCAGGGAACAGATACTGTCCTTCGAGGACCTGACCAGGGCTGATAAGGACCTCAAGAAATACAGCGATTACCTGGAGGAGAAGGTCCAGCAGCGCACGCTGGAAGTCAGGAAGACGCTGGCGGGGGTCATAGAAGCCATCATTACCATGACCGAGATGCGTGATCCCTATACGGCCGGGCACCAGCGGCGCGTGGCCCAGCTGGCCTGCGCCATAGCCCGGCAGATGGGTCGCCCGGCTGAGGAGATCGAGGGCCTGCAGATGGCGGGCGTGCTTCACGATATCGGCAAGATATGTGTGCCGGCCGAGATACTCAGCAAACCAGGTAAGTTGACTTCCATGGAGATGGGGATAGTAAAGGCGCATCCCCAGACAGGCTACGACATACTGAAGAACATAGATTTTCCCAGGCCGATCGCGCAGATAGTGCTCCAGCATCATGAAAATATCGACGGCACGGGATACCCGCGCGGGCTTAAAGGTGAGGACATACTGCTTAAGGCCAGGATTTTACGCGTGGCCGACACGGTCGAGGCCATGTTCTCTTTCCGCCCCTACCGCGCCAACCTTGGAATAAATGAGGCGCTGGCCGAGATACGCCGCAACAGGGGCGTGTTTTACGATGTGGACGCCGCCGACGCCTGCCTGAAGCTTTTCGAAGAAAACCGCTTCCAGTTCGCATAACGCAACGAACGGCCCTGCCTAACGCATAGTTTATAACTCTTCCAACATTTTCAGCCGGATTTTATGACTATTCCATGTCTCCCGACTTAATATTCAGGCATAAAGGAGGTATGACATGGAATACAGATACGGCTCAATGAGGTTACCAATTCTCGTTACCGGTATTATTTCACTGCTGGCCATACTGGCCGCATGCGCTGCACCGGCTTATACAACGCCGGCGCCGGCCCCTGCGGCAGCGCCGCAGGCCGCTGTGCCGCAGTACACCATAGAGCTGCAGAACAAGGCCGGCCTGGGTGACTATTTAACCGACTCGTCAGGCAGGACGCTCTACTATTTCACCAAGGATACCAATGACAAGAGCAACGCCACCCCGGCCATCGTGCAGAACTGGCCGATATTCAATGCCGGCGTTATAACGGTTCCTGCTTCGCTGCACGCCAGCGATTTCGGCACCATCACCAGGGATGACGGCACTCAGCAGACGACTTACAAGGGCTGGCCGCTTTACTACTTCGTCAAGGACCTTGGACCGGGAGATACCCTAGGGCAGGGTGTCAATAACGTTTGGTTCGTTGCCGGCCCCGAGGCGCAGCCTGCACCACTGGGCGCCGGTGCTCAGAAGCCGATGACAGGCTCTCCGCCTGCACCGTACGGCACTTACTGAACTTTAAGGCGTCCGTTCTCTAACTGGGCGTGACCCGTCTGCCTGGCTTTTGCCCATATCCAACCTGTAGGCCATCACGGTCACGCCCGGCCTGGGGTGGAAGTCGTGCCGCGGGGCACGCTTGAAGCCCATCTTCTCGTACATCTTGCGCGCCGCGTCCATCATGGCGGTGGTGTGCAGCCCGACGGTTTTTATGCCTTTCCGCCGGCAGCGACTGAGGCATTCCTCCATCAGCGCATGGCCGATGCCCCGGTTGCGGTAGTCCGGGTCTACCCCCAGCAACCGCAGGCCCGCCCAGCCGCGCGGCCATCCGCCTTCCTCCGCCCGGGCCGGGTCAAGGTAGAGCGTGATGGCCCCCACCAGCCGGCCGTCCAGCTCGGCCACGATCAGCTCAGACTCCGAGAAGCGGCTGCACACGTCCATGATGTCCTCAAGGTAGAACTGCCAGGCCTGGGGAGGTATGGACGCCGAGTACTGCTGGAAGGCGGACTTGAGCAACTGCGCCACCTCGTCCAGCTCCTCCGGGCGTGCGTTGCGTATCCTGGCCGCTTCATCCTTCACAGAATAAGTATATAGCCGGGCTGTGTGGCTTCATAATCCGGGCCGCGAGCGTTTGCGACCCTTGCTTTTGGCAGGCGCTTTAGCTATGATAGGTCGCTCATTTCAGCAAGGAGGCGCGTTGTGAACAAGGTGCTGGTTACAGGCGCTACCGGCTTCATCGGCGGGCACGTGGTCAGGGCCAACCTGACAAAGGGCAATTCGGTCCGTGCCTTCGTACTTCCAGGCGACCCGGGCGAGAAGCTGCTCAAGGACAGCGGCGTGGAGGTGGTTAACGGCGATATCACGAGCTACGAACAGGTGCGCGGGGCAGCCGACGGAAGGGAGATCATCTTCCACTGCGCTGCGGTGGTGACCGACTGGGCGCCTAAAAGGCTCTTCCGTGAGGTCACAGTGGGCGGCGCCGGAAATGTGGCCAGAGCCGCCACGGACGTGAAGGTAAAACGGCTGGTGGACATGAGCACCTGCGACGTCTTCGGCACGGACGAGTCCATCGTCATGGACGAGACGCTGCCGCTCAAATACTGGGGCGAGCCCTATCCCGACTCCAAGATAGACTCGGAGAGGATCATGTGGGGCTACCATAAGGACAAGGGGCTGCCTGTGACCATGGTCTATCCGCTGTGGGTCTTCGGCAGCGGCGACCAGACCTTCGTGCCGCTGCTGGCCGACGCCATAGTCAAGAAAGAGCTCATCTTCTGGCGCAAGGGTGCCATCGTCTGGCCCACCTACATAGACAACCTGGTTGACCTGCTGATGCTCATCTCCGAGGACGAGCGCGCCGTGGGCAACGGCTACCTGGTGCACGACGGCGAGCACACCACGCTGGAGGAGTTCTGCGACGGCATCGCCGCGGCTCTGAACGTGCCTCCCATACGCACGTACATACCATACTGGACGGCCATGGCCGCCGCCCGGCTGATGGAGTTCATCTGGATGGTGGGACGCGTCAAGCAGCGTCCGCTGCTGACCACCTACACGGTGACCAACCTGGGCTCGCGCTTCAGGTTCAGCATAGACAAGGCCCGGCGCGAGCTGGGCTGGGAGCCCAAGGTCAGCTACAGGGAGGGCTTCAGGCGCACCATGGAGTGGCTCAAGACGCTGGACGTGGCCGGGCTCAAGCAGAAGTGAGGGGTGATATGAAGGACTTAAAAGGCAAGACGGCATATATCACGGGCGGCTCCTCGGGCATCGGGCTGGCTACCGCAAAACTGCTGGCTTCGAAGGGCGTAAACGTGGCCATCTTCGCCCGCAGGCAGCCGGTTCTGGAGTCGGCGCTCAAGGAGATAAGCTCCTGCGCCGGCAATCCTGGGCAGAAGTTCTACTACGCCGTGCTGGACGTTTCCAGGCACGAGGACGTGGGCAGGGTGCTGCAGAAGGCGGTGGAGGAGTTCGGCCTGCCGGACATGCTGATCAACTGCGCCGGGCGCGCCCGGCCGGGCTATTTCCGCGATATCAGCTACAGCCAGTTCGAGGAGACTATAAAAATCGACCTTTACGGCACCTGGAACACCTGTGCCTTGCTGGCGCCCAGGATGAAGCGGGGCAGCAGCATCGTCAACACGTCGTCCGTGGTCGGCTTCATCGGCGTCTTCGGCTATTCCGACTATGCTGCCGCCAAGTTCGGCGTCATCGGGCTGAGCGAGACGCTGCGCAGCGAGCTCAAGCCGCAGGGCATCACGGTATCGATACTCTGCCCGCCGGACACGGACACGCCGGGCTATGCTGAGGAGAACAGGACCAAGCCGCCCGAGACGGTAGCGGTCTCCGACGTTGCCAGCATCATGAAGCCTGAGCAGGTGGCGGCCGCGCTGGTCACGGGCATGCTCAAGGGCAGGCCCTACATCGTGCCCAGCGCCAATGCCAGGTTCACCTGGATAGGCAAGCGGCTGGCCCCCTGGCTGGCCGAGCTGGTGATGGACTTCCAGATACGCGGCGTGCAGAAACAAAAAAAGTCCGGTTAGCGCAGGGAGCAATGTCGGTGGACGGAGAGTCTAACAGGCAAAATGCAGGAGGTTAAAATGAAGAGAAAACTGCTCTTGATTCTTGTCTCATTCAGCTTGATCTGCTGTTTGATTGGTTGCGGCCAGAAAAATACTGATGCGGGAGTTGAAAATCCGGCAGCCGGCCAGAAGGCATCATGGACCATATTTGTTTATGGGCTGGGTGACAACAACCTGACCAACAGCTTTTTAGATGACCTGGACAAAATGACCCGGGCCACACTCTCTCCGGATATAAAAATCGTTGTGATGGCAGACTGGGACGCTGCTTACGAAATAGGAAAGACGGGGCAAAAATTTTCCAGGGGCGCTGAATGGTACCTGGTCGAGGGAAACGGGTCGAAAGAGCTGATTTCAAAGGATAAGGAGCAAAACCTGGACGAGCCCGGTACGCTGGCCGGGTCCATAGCACGGGCCTACCAGATGTATCCCGCCGAACGCTATGGATTGATCCTGTGGGACCACGGCGGCTCGTGGGATGGAGGTTACGGAGGAGATGAGCAGGATGGTGACCTGGAATCTTCCCGGGGCATGTCCGTCCCCGAGATATCCGGTGCCATAAGCTCGGGTTTGAAGCAGGCGGGCATTACGGGAGACAGGCCGCTGGAGTTCATTGCTTTTGACACCTGCCTCATGGGCAGCGCAGAGGTGGCCTACGCCCTGCGCGACCTTTGCAAGGTGTATATCGCCAATGCGGAGATAGATTACGGCTCCGGCTGGAATTATACGGACGTGTTCACCGCACTCTCTCGGAATCCGGGCATGACCGCCGTTGAGTTTGCTCAGATGGAGGTGGCCGCCTGGGACAATCTTCATAAGGCGGCTTCCAGCAGTGATTTGTACCTGCGTTCTCACATAGCCATAGACACGCAGTATATTGATGACTTCGCCGCCGCCGTCGAAGGCCTGGTTGACGAGATCAGGAAGGCGGAGAATCAGGCCGGCAACACGGCCTTTTATGAGGAGAAGCTGGCGCGCATAGCCAGCGTTACCATCCCCGGCTATTCCATGGGTATATATCGCAAGGCCGGCGTACAGAAATACAGGGACTTTGGTGAGCTCCTGGAGGACATTGAGAAGCAGGCTGAGCTGGGTGATATTGCGGCCAGGGCCGGCGCAGCCCGGAAAGCCCTGCGTGCCATGATCATAGGAAGCAATCTGGGCGAGCTGCGCGCCCACCAGTACGGGTTGAGCATCGGCCTGCCCCAGATGAATACCATCGATGAGGACCTGCTCAACAACTATGCGGCCAAGGCCGGCCCCTGGGCCGGGCGGACCGGCTGGAAGGAGCTGCTGGCGGAGTTTGCGGCCGATGTTCCTGCTGAAGGCCCGCAGGTGACGCACAAGCTTGAGAACAAAGGGCGGCCCAGCGCGGGCGCTGTATCCGTAGATTTCTCCACGTCAACCTCCTCTGCCTGTATGGTATCCCTGGAACTGATCGGCACCGACCCTGTTACTTCGCGGCCGGCATATTACGGGACCATCATCAGCGGCGTTATCCAGCCGGAACAGCCCTATAAGCTGAGCTGGACTGGCAAAAGCTGGACCATCGGCACGATGAAGCAGCGCGTCGCCGTCGTACCCTGGATGGTCACTGAGAATGACATCAACAATCCCAACTACATGCCCAGCCTTATGGGCGCCTACGGGCGGGTCAAAGCCAGCGACGGCGAGTTCTGGACGGACGCTGTCCTGATATTCAGCGGCGATAATGACTATGCCGATGAAATTGCCTATCAGAAGCCCGGCGGGAGCTGGGAGGCGGCTCCACTGAAGGACTTTGTTGAAGATTTTCCCGATGCCACTTTTTTCCCGGCGCTGATGGGGGTTAATTCGCAGACAGGGGCGGAGGAGCTGATTTTATCCAAAAGTGATGAGAAGCTGCCTGCCGGCGGCCGGTTCCCCGTGCAGGCGTCATCTGTGCCGGCCGGCGATTACAAGCTGGTGATAATATGCTCCGATGTCTGGGGCGTGCAAACGGTTGAAAGCGATGACGTGAAGGTGACTACGCCGTTTTAAGCGTGGCCGGGTTTGCTAACCGGCTAAAGGGAAAATGGCTGCGGGCGTGCAGGCAAAATAATCCCGGGCGGGAAAAGGAGATTGAAAATGGTTAAAGAGGACCGCAACAGGTTGATAGCTTCCTTGCAGATAGTGACGGGGGCGGGAATCATACTCTTCTGGCTGGCCTTTTTCACGGTGGGCATGGCGCCTGAGAAGCCTCCCGCCTGCTACTTTGCCTACGAGCACTCCTTCCCGCTGCCGGATACGCTGCTGTGCATACTGCTCATCGTGGCCGGCATACTGCTCATGAAGGGCAAGGCCGTGGCCGTCAAGCTTTCACTCATCGCCGCCGGCGGGCTGATGTTCCTGGGGCTGGTGGACTTCGCCTTCAACATCATGAACGGCATCTACGCCGCCTCGACGGTGGACCTTGTCATCAACGCCTTCATCAACGCCTGGTGCGTGGGCTTCGGGCTGGCCGCAGCGATTATGCTGGGCAGAGGGTAATTCTCAGATTTAAGTTTCCAGCAATTACGTAAGTCCATTAGCTCTAACCTGGTCGTTCCAAAATACCTGTCAGCACCCCCTTGTATTCAGGGAAATCCGTTGTTATAATATCCATAATAGAACAATTGTTCTTATCTGTATTGCCCGAATTGGTCAGGATCATCTAAGGATAACAAGAATTTGTTTGGTACTAGCGTAATTTATGAGCCTCGGGGGAAAGCCGGAGAGTATTCTAAGCTTGCAGTCAATATTTATAGTGGCTGCAATAATGGATGTGAATACTGCTATGTTCCGGCCTGTCTGCACATAACCAAGCAACAATTTAATAGACCTCAATTAAGAGAAAATATTGTTCAGAAGATATTTACTGATGCGCGTAAATTGCAATTGAACCATGAGCATGGCCCGGTGCTGTTGTGCTTTACCTGCGATCCTTATCAATCGATAGACCGGCAGTATCAATTGACACGGAATGTGATAAGTGCGTTGCACTCATGTGCAGTGAATGTCACGATATTAACCAAGAATGGGAAGTCTGCAGAAAGAGATTTTGATCTATTGTCCGGCGACGATTGGTTCGGGGTAACACTGACCAATTTGGATAATGACCTGTCGTTGAAATGGGAACCGGGTGCTGCATTGCCAGAAGAGAGAATCAGTAGTCTATATAGAGCGAAAGAACTTGGAATTAATACGTGGGTAAGTCTGGAGCCAGTTCTTTATCCTGAAGTGGCATTGGAGATTATCAAGGGGACACATGAGTTTGTGGACACTTATAAAGTCGGCGTGCTTAACTACCATCCCCATTCAAGGAATATTGATTGGAAACAATTTGCCCTGGCAGTAAAGCTCCTATTAACTGATCTTAAATGTAATTACTTGAGGTGGACCCCATCAGTAGGACAGTATAGCGGCCTTGCTAAGTGGGAGTCCTGCCATTCCTACAGTGTTTGTTGCCAAGGATTCTACCATGTTGGTACAAGTATTCTCCACTATACCGGCATACA
>Ga0209610_1000015_pt1 | contig 82076 bp, 88 predicted proteins | sample LakKivw275mmetaG_FD_184137 | JGI IMG/M metagenome (GOLD analysis project Ga0209610, IMG submission 184137) | Anoxic lake water microbial communities from Lake Kivu, Rwanda to study Microbial Dark Matter (Phase II) - Lake Kivu water 275m metaG... | ecosystem: Environmental > Aquatic > Freshwater...
GTTATGCACTATTTATATTGTAAAATGGAAATTTCAGCAAAAAAATTTGAAAAAGTTAGGCAAAATTGTAGTGTATGGACAATAATAATGAAAACCCCATACGAGGTTTTGCTCATGGTAAAAGATGCAGAGGTGAATGTTGATGGATAAAAAAACAAGGATGGGCATAGTACTTGTTATACTATCAATGTTAATTCCCCCAGCAGCAGCGCAGGAAGCAAAAGTAGACACAGGAGATACCGCATGGGTTCTGTCCGCTGCAGCCTTGGTTTTATTAATGACACCCGCGGTTGGGTTCTTCTACGGCGGGATGGTCAGAAAAAAGAACGCACTTTCCATTATAACGCAGAGCTTTGTAATCGTGGCGTTGATTAGTGTGGAGTGGGTTTTGGTTGGTTATTCAATGTCGTTTGGTCCGGATATCGGTGGTTTTATAGGAAGCCTCAAGTGGGCAGGACTTTCAGGAGTTGGAATGCAGCCAAATCCAGATTACAGTTCAACGATCCCAGAGCTGGCATTCATGATATTTCAGGCGATGTTTGCGATAATCACACCGGCGTTGATTATTGGTTCATTCGCAGACAGGATGAAATTTTCATCGTTTATCGCATTCATACTGTTGTGGGCAATGTTTGTTTACAACCCTGTTGCGCACTGGGTATGGGGTGTTGGCGGCTGGATAAAACACCTCGGAGCGATAGACTTTGCTGGTGGAACCGTTGTTCACATAACGGCAGGGATATCTGCACTCATCTCTGCAGTTATCATCGGTCGTAGATTGGAATTGAACTCAGGCAGCGACATAAGACCACACGACATCACGATGGCAATCCTTGGAGCCGCGCTGCTTTGGTTTGGGTGGTTTGGTTTCAACGCAGGAAGTGCGCTTGGTGCTAATGGTCTAGCAGCGAACGCATTCGTTGTAACAAACACCGCAGCTGCAGCTGCAGCACTTTCATGGATGAGTGCAAGCTGGATTCATTCCAAAAAACCAAGCGGACTGGGAATTGCAACCGGTGCGGTCTGTGGGCTTGTTGCGATAACGCCTGCTTCGGGATTTGTAAGCCCGCTGGCAGCGATAGTGATTGGAGCGATAGCTGGTGTTGTTTGTTACACTGCAATCGTATTGGTGAAAACACAAACGAACATAGACGACTCTTTAGATGTCTTGGGTTGTCATGGTATAGGTGGGATAACCGGTGCATTGTTGACTGGAGTATTTGCACAGAAGGCGATAAACTCTGCAGGAGCGGATGGTCTGCTGGCAGGCAACTCCTCATTGGTGGTAACGCAGCTGATTGCGGTGATTGCAGTCATTGCATATGCAGTCATTATGACCGCATTGATATTGAAGGTGCTTGATTGGACAATAGGTCTGAGGGTAAGAAAAGAGGAAGAGATCATAGGTTTGGACCTCACACAGCACGGGGAGGAAGCCTACCCAGACATGGAGATACCAAGCTGAGGTGACACGATGAAACTGATAATCGCGTATGTAAAACCGGAGCGTTTCAAGGAAGTGAAAAAAGAGTTGTACAAAGCGGAAGTTTACAGGATGTCAGTCACACGGATACGTGGTTGCGGAGAGCAGAAGGGCTTTACTGAGATATTCAGGGCAGTGAGCAACGAGGTAAACCTGCTGCCAAAAATCAGAATCGAGATAGCGGTCAACGAGGATTTTGTTGAACCAACAATTGAGGCGATAATCCGCGGTGCAAGGACAGACTACATGGGCGACGGAAAGATTTTTGTGCTACCGCTTGAGGAATGCGTGAGGATACGAACGGGTGAACGCGGACCTGACGCCATTGGTGGGATTAGTAAGCACGTTTCGGACAAGAAGAGGGGGGAAATTTTAAGTATGATGGGGTGAGGATATGAAATCACTGATTGGTATGGTCGAACTGATGGAGAGATACTGTAAAAACTGCGACAGTTTTGAGCTTAGGAAGAATGACAATTCAGAGACAATTTTCGCATGCAAGATTAACAAGTTCGATTCATGTTACATGTCCTACACGGGCAGCGACACCATGCGTTACTGGAGGTAAAAATGGAGATGATAGAATGCGTCTGGCCGTCGACAAGCATTCGGTTTGTGAGCAGTAAAAAGGTGGTGAAAAAGGTGAAGAAGGGTAAGGGGGGTAGATATAGAAATAGTAGAAATAATAAACCATATAAGTAATTTTTATCAAAATTTGTTTTATTTTTTAAACTTAATGTGGTTTATTTTTATATTTTTTAAACTATACGTTTATATTCCTGTAATACGAGATATATATCATGTGCGGAATTGCTGGAATTGTTTTCAAAAAGGAGAATGGCGTTGGAAAGACGCTGGTTGATATGCTGAGTCAGCTGCAGCACCGGGGAAATGATTCGGTTGGCTTTGCAATTTACGGCGGTTTAGAGCTGGGGCCAAACGAGTACCAGATAACTTTAGAGGTGCTAAAAAACAAAAGCGAGATATACAACGCAATAGACGCCGAGATAAAACACCAGGAAGAACTATCAAAGGAAATCTTCAGGTACACTATATTCTCGAGTTCATACGGCCATGTTGGTGACATAGTGGGGAAGTTGAACAGCATTGAAGGTATAAGTGTCCTTGGAGGTGGGAAATACGAGATAATAAAGGATATCGGCTGTGTCAGTGAAGTTGCGAGTAAATTTGACGTGATTGAAAAAAAAGGGACACATGGCATTGGCCACGTCAGGTTTTCCACAGAAAGTGCAGTTGACAGGTATCGTGCGCATCCGTTCCAGAGTTACATTTATCCCGATGTTACCGTTGTCCACAACGGGCAGATAACGAACTGCTTGAAATTAAGGAGTAAACTTGAGAAGAAGGGGCATAAGTTCAGCACGGACAACGACACAGAGGTGATAGTACACTACATTGCAGATAAACTGATGGATGGATTTAGCCTTGAGGAAGCACTTAAGGAATCCGTAAGGGAGATGGACGGACCGTTCACGTATATAATAGCAACGGACAATGCAATAGGCGTTGCAATGGATAAGCTCGGATTAAGGCCAGGCATAGTGTATGAGGACAATGAATTATTTGCAGTTGCTTCAGAGAAGGTTGCGCTTGAAAGGATAGCAAAAGATGGTAGCATCGACGTTTTAGCATCGGGTGAGGTTCGTGTCTTGAGGGTGGAAAAATGAGAAGCATTATCGACCTTTCGGGAAAAACGCCAAGAAATGCAAACAGACTCATAAGAAAATACGCAGCAACGGACAAAAAAATCGTGCTGAAAAATGTCAATTCAATGCACTACATAGCAGCGGGTTTAGTAGGCAACTGTGAAATTGAAGTTGATGGAGATGTTGGGTATTATGCCGGCTCGATGATTCACGGGATAAGGATACACATAAAAGGGCGTGCTGGCTGGTATCCTGGCGACAACATGACAGATGGTGAAATCGTGATTGAAGGGGATGGTGGTGATGGTGCAGGTCAGGGGATGTATGGTGGAACGCTATACGTAAAGGGGAACACAAATTCGCGAACAGGGCAGATAATGAAGAATGGGACTATCATCGTCGGCGGTGACTCAAAATTCATGACGGGGTTGTATATGATGGGGGGCAGGATAATCGTGCTTGGAAACCTAGGGGAATTTTCAGGGGAATCGATAATAGGTGGAGCGATATACTTCGGCGGAGAGTATAAAAGTTTGGGCAAGAATGCAAAGGTTGAAAAGATAAACGAAAAGGATGCGAGAGAATTGCAGGTGATATTCAAAAAATACGGAATAAAAGCAAATCCAAAAAAATTCAAAAAGATCGTGCCTGAAAAAAGCAGGCCGTTTTACGGTTGATGCAAAATGGACGAAATCTGGTCAAAGGAGGTTATCGCAGAGATAAAGCACCAGGCCGAGACCGGGAAATACGCAGTCAGAGGCATGGGTTCAAAGAGAAAGCTGCCGCACTTTGATGATCTGGTTATTTTATCCGCCCAGACTTCAAGGCCGCCTATAGACAACTACAGGGAACCATGCGAAACGAAAACAATAATTGGTGCAAGATTTGCAGAGAAACCACTTGAGATGGAGATTCCAATAATGCTGAGTGCAATGAGTTTCGGTTCGATAAGCAAAGAAGCAAAGATAGCTTTCGCGATGGGTGCAAGCAGAGCAGGAATACCCGTAAACACAGGTGAAGGCGGAATGCTTCCTGAGGAAAGGAAGTATGCAAAAAAGCTGATAGTGCAATACGCATCCGGACGATTTGGCGTTTCATCAAAATACCTGAACAACTCTGATGCGATAGAGATAAAAATCGGGCAGGGGGCAAAGGCCGGGATGGGCGGGCATCTGATGGGTGAGAAGGTTACTGCAGAGATTTCAAAAATGCGCGGAATTGCTATCGGAACCGACGCATTGAGTCCTGCGAGACATATGGACATTGTCGGTCCTGAAGACCTTGCTCTGAAGATCAACCAGTTGCGCGAGATAACGGACTGGAAAGTTCCGATAATAGTGAAGTACAGCCCTGGAAGGGTTGCAGATGATGTAAAGATCGCTGCGAAAGCGGGTGCAGACGCCATTACGATAGACGGAATGCAGGGCGGTACAGGAGCAGCCCCTGCCGTAGGGATAGAACACTCGGGAATTCCAACAATAGCGGCATTGGTGCAGGCAGATCGCGCATTGCATGAAATGAAACTGCGGGATGAGGTAAACATAATAATCTCTGGGGGAATCCGCTCAGGTCCTGATGTTGCAAAGGCGCTCGCATTAGGAGCAGATGCTGTTGGTATATCAACCGGGGCGATGATCTCAATAGGGTGTATAATGTGCGGGCAATGCCATCTTGGAAAATGTCCAGTAGGGATAACGACACAGAACAAGGAATTGAGAAAGAAACTGAACATCGAGGAAGCGAGCAAGAGGTTTGAGAACTACGTGAACGTGATGGTAAAGGAATTGAAGATGCTGACGCAGCTTACGGGCAAGACAAACGTGCACAACCTTGATGTTGACGATTTGAGGGCATTGGATATGAACACATCACTCATAACAGGCGTTAGTTTGGTGGGATTAGACAAAGTTCCATACAATTAATGAGAATTTCATCAAAAAATCATTAAAAATATGAAAAAATCATTAAAAAAACGATAAGTATTTATATAAGTTTGTAATAATGGATTATATGAGGTGGTAAAATGGGCAAAGAGAACAAACTAAAGGTAGATGTTTTGGAGTCCGTCGGAAGGGATGATGTAAAATTCATAAATCTTCAGTTCACGGACATACTCGGCGGAATAAAAAGTGTTTCCATCACAGTAGAACAACTCGAGGAATCTCTGGAGAAGGGGACGTGGTTTGATGGTTCGTCCATTGAGGGATTTGCAAGGATTCACGAATCTGACATGGTTCTAAAACCGGATCCTTCGACCTATGCGATACTTCCCTGGAGACCGCGCGAAAGGGCGGTTGCGAGGATGTTTGCTGATGTTTACACCCCGTCAGGAAAGCCGTTTGAAGGTGACCCGCGGTATATACTAAAAAGGGCGATAGAGAGGGCGCACAAGATGGGTTTCGAGTATTACACTGGACCAGAGCTGGAGTTCTTCCTGCTTAAGAAGAATGAGGAAGGCAATGGCTCGATGAGGCCCGTCCCGCACGACGTCGGCGGTTATTTTGACTACTCCGCAACGGACCTGGCATCCGATGTGCGAAGGGACATAATATTCGCACTTGAAGCACTAGGGATGAAGGTTGAGATGTCCCACCATGAAGTTGCCCCTGGACAGCACGAGATTGACGTGAGGTATTCGAATGCGCTTAGGAGTGCGGACAACGCCATAACATTCAAGCACACCGTGAAGGCGATAGCCGCAATGCACGACCTGTACGCGACATTCATGCCCAAGCCGATATTCGGGATAAACGGTTCGGGAATGCATGTGCACCAGAGCCTGTTCAAGCTGGACAGCAAGAAGAATGCATTTTTCGATGAAAAAGACAGATACAAGCTGTCGAAGGTTGCGTATTCGTTCATTGCAGGGCAACTGGAACACGCAAGGGAGCTTTCAGCGATTGTTGCACCAACGGTCAATTCGTACAAGAGGCTTGTCCCGGGATATGAGGCTCCGGTGTACATCTGCTGGGGCCAGATAAACAGGTCAGCGTTGATAAGGGTTCCTAGATATTCAGCAGGGAGAGAACAGTCAACGCGAGCAGAATTGAGATGCCCCGACCCGAGTTGCAACCCGTACCTTGCATTTGCAGTGATGCTGCATGCAGGTTTGGACGGGATAGCAAGAAAGCTGACTCCGCCGGCTCCGGTCGAGGAGGATGTTTACGAGTTTGACAGTGCAAAGCTTAAGGAGCTGTATATAAACACGCTGCCGGCGTCGCTTGGCGAGGCGCTTGAGGAGATGGAAAAAAGCAAACTTATGAAGGAAGCCCTGGGGAAACATACATACGGGAGATACCTCGAAGCCAAGAGAATGGAGTACGACGAGTACAGAATACAGGTGACGGACTGGGAGATAAAACGATATTTGGAGATTCTATAATCTCCATATCTTTATTTTTTTATTTTATTGCTCGTCCTTGTGGTACAAATCCAAAAAGACTATCTTATTATCACTTTTTAGATACGTATATGACAACCGAAAAGGACGTATGCGGACTTCGCGGGTGTCCTTTCGTGTGTATCGCATGGGTTTTCCAATTTCCGGCGACATCACTATTTTCTGGATTTGTTTTTTCACACGTTCTTTCAACGCAGAATCCCTGATTTTACGAACTGCCCGCTCAAAATTTGGATCAAAAGCGACATTCACCATTTCTCAAGCTCTTTAAGGAATTTTTTGCCGCTCATCTCCCTGAACTTGCCCTTCTCGTATCTCTCAAGCGCATCCATGGTTTTCTTTGCAAAATCCATATCTTCGGCAAAATTCCTGCCAAGCTCGCTTACTGGCTTGAGAACAAACTGGTGGTTGTTTTTTATTATGACGAACCTGTCGCCTACGGAAAACCCTTTTCGCATATCCTGTGGTATGACAACCTGCCCCTTGGAGCTCATTTTGGTTATATCAATGTTTATCATCGTGTATCACGTAATAAGATTGGTCTTACTGGTTAATAAATGCAAGTGGTAATGGGACGATGTTCTAATCCGTGTTGAACCACCACGCACTATTTCAGCTTCTCCGGAATCATCCCCGAAATTCTTCCCTGGTCTGCAAGAACCAGAGCCATCATCGCTTCCACAACGGGAATTACCCTCGGGACTATGCACGGGTCATGCCTGCCTTCGACCTTTATAGTTGTCTCCTTCATGGTTTCAAGATTTACGGTTTTCTGCCTCTTGAGGATTGAGGATGTCGGTTTTACCGCAACTCTGACAACGATTGGCATTCCTGTTGAAATCCCGCCGAGTATTCCGCCTGAATTATTTGTCCTTGTTTTTATTTTTTTATTTTGGATGACGAACTCGTCGTTTGCTTCGCTCCCTAACATTTTTGCAAGTTCGAATCCTTTTCCGATTTCAACTCCCTTCACGCCTGGAATTGACATCATGGCAGATGCGATGCCTGCATCGAGTTTATTGAATATCGGCTCGCCCAAACCGGCTGGAACGTTCAATGCGACACATTCTACCACGCCGCCCACAGAATCGCCCCTTCTTCTTGCATCCACTACGGCTTCCTCCATATCCCTCGCCTTTGTGACATCTATCGTGCGTACGGGATTGGACTCGATAATTTCGTGAATGCCTTTTATTTCAAAATCCGGGGATTCAGAAATTTTTACGTTTCCTATTTGTGTGGTAAATCCGAATATGTCGATTTTGTGCTCACGTAAAAGTTTCTTTCCTATAGCCCCCGCTGCGACGCGTGCTGCTGTTTCCCTTGCAGAACCCCTGCCCCCGCCCCGCCAGTCAACGTGTCCGAACTTTAACCTCCAGGTTAGATCCCCATGACCAGGACGTGGTGTGTCTCTGATTGCAAGGTACTTCGAGGAGTCGACATCCTTGTTCCTGATGAGCATTGAGATTGGAGTCCCCAAGGTTTTGTCCTCGAAAACACCGGAAAGAATTTCAACTGCATCGTCTTCCACTCGCGATGTTGCCAGATGGCTCTGACCGGGTCTTCTCCGATCTAATTCTTTTTGTATGTCGTCAACGGTCAGCCATAAACCGGATGGACACCCATCGACCACACAGCCCACTGCCTCGCCATGGGATTCGCCCCATGTTGTTACTCTGAAGATTCTACCAAAAGTGTTCATTTTTATGATATTGTTTAATAAATATATAGGATTATTCGGTTAAAATGAGTTCTCTGGAAAAATCACGGGAAAGCCTGCGTGAGGAGTTCAAGAAAAAAGACTGCATCGACAATATGAGGCGCGGTTTCGAACGCACGATTGAACGCATAGAGGAGACGCTTTCTAAAGAGGGCGAATTACACAGGAGATATGCAAAACATGTCCGTGATGTCAGGGATGAGGTCATAAAAAATCTCGATGAGGATGTAAAGAAGACTGTAAGTGCCCTGAAGAAAAGCGGATTTGAGGTTCATGGTCCCTTCAATGCGACGGATGCTGTTGAGAAGGTTTACGAACTTCTTGACGGCGAGAAATTCCTTGTAAAATCAAAGAGCAAGGTCACGAAGGAGATAATGCTGACGGAAAAACTTGGGGGGAAGGGTGTCGAGATTGTTGAGACGGATATTGGTGACAGGGCGCTTCAGTTGTACAACAGATCCCGGAAGGGGGAAGGATTGCCTATAGAAAAACCGAGGCACACCTCCGGTCCGTGTATAGGTTTCAGCAGGTATGACTTCGCAAAGGTTCTGGAAAAGGCTTATGGCGTGAAATTGGAAGGCCTGAGTCCAGATGAACTTGCAATGAAGGAAATCGCACTTCTCAGGGAGGACGTTTCAAAGGCGGTTGCAAAATCGAAGATAGGTATAACCGGAGCAAACGCAATAACAATGGATGGTTCTGTTGTTCTGATGCACAACGAGGGAAATATCTCGAAGGTGTCAATGGTCTCGCAGCTTGATGGCAGTGTGACAAAACACATTATTATCACGAGTATTGAGAAGATATTACCAACGGTTCAGGACGCGATAACAAAGCTGAATGTCGAATCGCTGTATGCGACGGGCGCACGTCCGTCCTATATAGAGATTTTAACAGGTAAAAGCAAAACAGCAGACATAGAGCGTATTCTTTTTACAGGAGTTTACGGTCCTAAGGAGATCCATATCGTGCTTGTTGACGATTACAGGAGTAAAGCTGCAAAGAGCGAGTTTAAGGAAGTGCTGAGGTGCGTAAGTTGCGGTCGTTGCATTCTGAACTGTCCGACCTACAACTGCAGCGGTCCAGCTTTCGGATACAAAGGTTATCCAGGCGGAATAGGAACCATGTTCTGTGCGCTGAAATCGGGTGCGGAAACAGCGACCGAGAACGGTCTTTTCCTGTGCACGACGTGCGGAAACTGCAAGGTTGAATGTCCTGCGGAAATAGAAACGCACGAATTGATTCCGAAGCTGAGGGCGAATGCGGTGGAAAGTAGGGTTGTGCCAGAAACCAAAAAAATAGTAGAAGTTCTTGAAAAAAATGGGAACGTTTACGGTGAGGATAACGCAAAAAGACTGAGCAACATAAGGTTCAAGAACAGTAGGGATGCCGAATACCTGTTGTTCATTGGGTGTAATGCCGCTTTTAAGGATAATGACACCGCAAACACCGCGATAAAGCTGTTGGATAAAATCGGCGTGAAATACAGGATATTGGATGACGAGGGTTGTTGCGGCGAAATTCTCAAGTTGGTTGGTGAACTTGATGCGTTTAAAAAACTTACCAACGAAAACAGAAAGGCGTTTGAAAAAACAGGTTTGAAAAAAATAATCACGATATGCCCGAGCTGCTATGACACGCTGAAAAAGGAGTTTGGCGACAGGTACGAGGTTTTGCACATCACTGAGATTCTTGCTCAGAATAAAGACAGATTCAAACTCAAGAAAAAAAATGCAAAAGTCACGTATCACGACCCGTGCAGGCTTGGGCGATATAACGACATTTATGAACAGCCGAGGGAACTGATAAAAAGTGTCAATGGCGTCGAACTTGTGGAGCCGAAAAGAACGAAGGAAAGTTCGTGGTGCTGCGGCGGTGGCGGCGGGGTTTTGGGTTTGTTCCCGCTTCTTTCCATGAAGATTTCCGAGGACAGGTTTGGACAGCTCGATGAAACGAAGGCCGAGTACATTCTCACCTGCTGCTCTGGCTGCAAAGCAAACCTTGACAGAGCTGCCAGAAAAAACAAATCTGAAAAAAAGGTCATGAACCTTACGGAATTTCTTGTTGAAAATCTTGAAGAATGATGCAAAAGAATTTAGAGGCAATCGTGATTGAACTCTTGAGAAAAGCAGTCACCGACCTCCCGAAAGATGTCGAGGCCGCGTTGCGGAAAGCCTACAAGAAAGAGAAAGGAAAAATCGCAAGGATGCAGCTTGAGAACATTCTGAAAAATGTCGAGCTTGCGAGAAGGAAAAAAATTCCGATGTGTCAGGACACTGGTTTACCCGTATTTTTTATTAAATTCGGCTCGAAGTACGCAGGTATAAATTTTGAAGAAGTGTTAGAAGAAGTAGTAAAAAAAGCGACAACGAAAATCCCGCTAAGACCGAATGCGGTTGACCCAATAACGAGAAAAAATTCCGGGGACAACACCGGGCTGAACATGCCGGTTGTGCATTATGAGCTGGTTAATGATGAGGATTTTTTGGAAATCACGGTAATGACCAAGGGTACGGGCTCCGAAAACAAATCTGCTTTGGGAATTTTGTTGCCGACGTCTGGGGTTGAGGGAATAAAAAATTTTGTTTTGGAAACCGTGAAAAAAGCGGGTAGTGATCCGTGCCCGCCGATAATTGTGGGTGTAGGGATTGGAAGCAATGCCGATGGTGCTATGCTTCTTGCGAAAAAGGCACTTCTTCGAAAACTCGATGAAAAAAACAAAAATAAGAAAATCGCTGACCTTGAGGAAAAACTTTTAGGGGACATAAACAAACTAGGAATCGGACCGATGGGGCTTGGGGGTAACACGACGGCATTGGCAGTACAGATTGAAATCGGGGCGACGCATACCGGATCACTACCAGTCGCAGTGAACATACAGTGCTGGGCAGACCGGAGAGCGACTGCAAAACTTGAGAACGGAAAATGGAACGTGCGATAAAAAAACTGAAAATGCCACTGAAGCAGGGGGATATAAAAAAACTGAAGGCCGGCGATCTTGTCGTGATTAGCGGGACTATTTTAACTGCACGCGACAGGGCGCATGCAAGGATTCTGGATTTTCTTGAGAATGGAAAGAAACTGCCATTCGAACTTGATGATTCGGTAATTTATCATTGTGGTCCATTAATGAGAAAAGATAGGGGATGGGAGGTGGTGACTGCTGGACCGACAACAAGTTCGCGCATGAATAGGTTCACACCGAAACTTCTGGCTTTGAGTGGTGTCAGAGCGATTATAGGGAAGGGTGGAATGAATGATGATGTTGTAGGAAAGATGAGAAATCATGCGGTATATCTTGCTTTTACCGGCGGGTGCGCTGCACTTGCAGCGGAGAACATAAAAAAAGTCAAAGCGGTTCACTGGCTGGAGTTCGGAATTCCGGAGGCGGTCTGGGAGTTAGAAGTTGAAGAATTCGGACCGCTGCTCGTGGCGATAGATATGTATGGGAATAACCTTTACGACAAAATCAAAGCCTAAACTCCTGCTCTTTTTTTATCTCATCATACGAAAAAACCGGTCCATCAATGCAGACGTATTTGCTTCCGATGTTGCAGCGCCCGCACTTTCCGATTCCGCACTTCATCATACGCTCCAACGTAAAAATGATTTGATTTTCTGGAAACCCCATCTCGAGCAGTGCCTTAACAGTGAATTTTATCATTATCTCCGGGCCGCATATTACAGCATATGTTTTCTTTATGTCTGGTTTGATTTTTTTGAGTAGGTTAGGCACTACACCCACGTGTCCCGTCCAACCCTCAACTGCTTTGTCCACCGTTAGATGTACTTCGACATTCTTTCCGGTTCTCCACACCTCAAGTTCGTCCCTGAATACAAGATCCACAGGAGTTCTTGCACCATAGAGGATATAAAGCTTACCAAAATCCTTGCGGTTGTTGAGCATGTAATTTATCAGCGAGCGCAACGGTGGCAAACCGATACCTCCGCCAACAAAAATCACGTCCTTCCCCCTCAGTTTCTCTATGGGAAAACCATTTCCATAAGGCCCGCGAATCCAGATTTTGTCGCCGACTGAAAGTTTATGAAGCTCGGAAGTTACGGAACCGACCTTTTTCACGCTTAATTCCATTTCCTTTTGGTTCGGTGTGGATGCAATGGATATCGGAGCTTCGCCAACTCCAAAAACCGAGACCTCTAGAAATTGGCCTGGTTTGTAATTTAAGTTTCCGCTATCCAAACTGAATTTCAACGTTACGACATCTGACGTTTCTTTTTTCACTTCCTTTATGGTCGCAGGTTGCGGAACGTACGGGTTTTTCATTTTTTCTGCACCTCGTTTATCACGTCAGGAATGCTTAAATCCACGGGGCAATGCCTCAAACACCTGCCGCACCCGGTACACGCCAACACTCCGTACTTCTTCGCAAAATAGTCGAACTTGTGATAGAACCTCTGCTTCACTCGGTTGGTTTTTTCCGCTCTTGGATTGTGGTCTAGCGCCATTCTCTGGAATTCCTTTCTCTGGCACGAATCCCAGCACCTTATTCTTTCACCATAATTTCCGAAAAGCGATGATTCATCAACAACGTCGAAACAATAGCATGTTGGACATAGGAATGAACACAACGAACATGAAACACATTTTTGTGACAATTCGCTCCAATAAGGGTCATTAAACATTTTTTCAAGCTTCTTTTCAATGTCTTTCGTATTTGCGGTTTTTGTTATTTTGTTCTTTAGTTTTTCTGAAATTTCCAATTTCAGTTTCTCGTCGTCTTTTGTGGATTTTTTGAATAGCCCGAAATTCAAAATTTCCTTTCCTTTGTCTGTCAAAACTTCGACAAAGTATTTGTCACCGATGTCCGTCAGGAACAAATCAAACCCTGTGCTTGTTGATGGCCCGATTCCAAAAGAGGTGCAGAAGCAGTAGGGGTCTGGATTAAGACACGCCATTCCAACAATTATTGTATTTTTTCGTTTAGTCAAAAAATATTCATCCTCGGGGTTTTCAGAGTATACCTTGTCCAGCAACAATAACGCCTGCATATCGCATGGTCTTACACCAAGTAGGAGTCTTTTTTCTTTTTCAGCCGGAATTTCGAATTCCAAAAGTTTGTTTTTTTCCTTGAATTTGAAAATTACCTCGTTTCTTGGAAGGAACAAATCTTTTATTAGAATCGGGGTATTACAAAAATCAAGGTCAATATCCTGTGCAGAACTAATTTTTTCAAATGATGAGAACGAAACATTTTTCACTGGGCCCATTACCGCGTAACTATTCATAAGGTTCTCAACAAATTTTTTGAAGTGTTTTTTGTCAATAGTGTACATCATGGTTCCTCGTCTATTTTGAAATCCATCAGCACGTTTTTCTCTTCAGGGTCAACGCCGGCCGAATATCCGAACACTTCTTTTACGTCTTTCTGCAACTTCCTATAGAGTTTTCTCAGGGGTATTCTAACCGGGCAAACACGCTCGCATTCCCCGCAATCTACGCACCTCCCGGTCGTATGATACGCCCGCACTAAATGGAACAGCCACCTGTCATTCTCGTCGCTGGAAACCAGTTCCGGATCCCGAGATTCCAAAACGCATTTCTCGCAGTAGCATATCGGGCAGACGTTCCTGCAGGCGAAACAACCGATACATTTTTCAAACTGTCCTTTCCAGAATTTTTTCTTGCCCTCTGCAGACATTTTTTCGATTTCTTTTACGTCCAGAAATTCGTCCTTTATTCTTTCTTTTGTTTCTTTTCCAATGAGAGTATCAAAGATTACCGGAATTTTGTATTCGCAGAACAAACACTTATCCAACAAAACGTCTTTTTTTGAAATTTTGTTTTTATGAATGAACAAATTTTCAATATCTTCTTTGACCTCGTCCCTGTTTGGATCAAATTTTATTTTTTGGAATAATTTCCCTGAATCAACGATGCCGTCACAACAGACGCCGATTATGCACAGATTTTCCCTTTCCACCTGTTTTGCCTTGAGCATCTCGACCAATGCACGTGAATCACAACCTTTCACGACGATTGCAGTTTTATTCTTGATGCCCTTGAGGTACGATGTGAGATTATTCGTACAGAACGAATTCCACACAAGTTCTTCGGTTTTGTTTTTGTCGCTGACGAATTTCGGCGTCGTTCTCGTGGAGTTTGAGCCCTTGGCATAACCGATAATCTGCTCGACCTTTTTGCTCTCCAAGAGCCCTCTTGCCTTTTTTCTCAACTCGTCCTGTTTATCCATTTTTTATAGGCCCTAACTCCCTAAGCTCATTTGTCATTTCTTTTACCAAGGCTGCGAACTTATTCCCTTCGGATGCGGAAACCCATTCAATCCTCAGCCGCTTTGGTTCTATCCCGACGTATTCGAGGAGTTTTTTTACCAATGCAATCCGTCTCCTGGTAAAGTAATTTCCTTTCACATAGTGACAGTCGCCGGGATGGCAACCAGCAATCAAGACACCGTCCGCCCCCTCATTGAAAGCTTTTAGTATTATTGTCGGATTAATGCGGCTTGAACACATGACCTTGATCACCCGCAGGTTTGGCGGATACTCCATTCTTGAGACTCCCGCGTTGTCTGCCCCTGCATATGAGCACCACCTGCACAAAAAACCCACAATCCTTGGTTCAAACTTTTCCATCCTTCAACAACGCCTTTAATTGCGATATTAACTGCTTATCCGTATAGTGCCGCTGCTGTATTGCCCCGGATAGGCACGTGGCGACACATGAACCGCAACCTTTGCAAACAATTTCGTCAACAACCGCCTTTCCGTCTTCATCCAGTGATATTGCATCATATGGGCAGACCAAGATGCAGGAACCGCATCCGCTGCATTTTTTGATGTCCACCCACGCGGTGATACTTTCCGCTTCTATCCTGTCCTTGTTGAGAAGGTTTAGCACACCGGCCGCCGCATTTCCAGCGGTTGCAACGGTGTCTGGGATGTCCTTTGGAAATTGTACGCATCCTGCAAGAAAAACTCCGTCTATGTTGGTTTCCGTGGGATGCAATTTGGGATGCGCTTCCGCCAAAAAACCGTCTGGACTCAGGCTGGCGTGGAGTTTCTGTGCCAAATCGCGGAGTTCTTTTGGCGGCCTCAAACCTGCTGCAAGAACAACAAGATCAATCTCGTTGTCGAGCAGGATTCCTGAATCGATGTCTTCAGCCAATATTCTTAGTCTGCTTTCTGCGGATTCCGTAATTTCTCCGGGTTTGCCGCGTATGAAAACGACTCCCTTGCTTCTGGCTTTTTCATAGAATTCCTCGAAGTTCTTTCCTGGAGTGCGCATATCCGTATAATAAACAAAAACCTCTGTTTCCGGATATTTTTCCTTTATCAGAAGTGCCTGTTTCACGGTGATCATGCAGCAAACCCTTGAGCAGTATGACGCGGTATTCTTGTCCCTCGAACCGACGCACTGTATAAACGCAACGCTCTGCGGCGATTTTCCGTCGCTTGGGCGTTTCAGTTTTCCGTCGGTCGGACCGCTCGCGTTTATCAATCTCTCAAAATCCAAATTCGAGATAACATTCGGGTAGCATTTGTAACCGTACTGTTTTTTCTCGGATGCATCAAATAGATCGAAACCTGTTGCAACAACTATTGCACCAGCCTTTAGCTCGATGACCTCCTCTTTTTGGTTGAAATCTATCGCCTTTCTTTCACAGGTTTTTTCGCAGATTCTGCATACGCCCTTGTTCAGATACAAACAATTGTTTTTGTCTATGAGATAACAATTCGGAACCGCCTGCGGGAATGGGATGTAAATCGCCTTCCTTTCGCTGAATCCGAAATTGAAATCGTCCTTGACTTTCGTGGGGCACTTCGCACTGCACGCGCCGCATGCAACGCACTTATCGGGATCAACGAAACGCGGACGTTTTTTTATCTTTACTCTGAAATCCCCAACGCTTCCGCTGATTTCAACAACGTCCGAATTTGCAAGGAGTTCTATGTTCGGGTTCTGCCTGACCTCGACCATCCTCGGCGACAGGATGCAGAGCGAACAATCCAAAGTCGGAAAAGTTTTATCGAGCATCGCCATGTGACCACCGATGCTCGGCTCCTTTTCGACCAGGTACGTTTTAACGCCGTTGTTAGCAAGGTAAAGCGCAGCGGAGATTCCCCCAATCCCGCCGCCGATTACAAGCGCGGATTTTTCAACGCTCTTGGTAGGTTTCTCCAGCGGCTCCAGCAGGGTTGCCCGCATCACAGCAGCCCTCACAAGGTCCTTCGCCTTTTCAGTGGCCTTTTCCGGCTCGTTGTGGTGAACCCACGAACACTGCTCGCGGATGTTCACCATCTCGAATAGATACGGATTCAAACCGGAACCCTCAAGAACCTTCTGGAATATGTGCTCGTGCAGCGACGGCGAACATGACGCGACGACAACGCGCTCCAGCTTGTGGTCCCTTATGTCCTTTGCTATCGAGCTCTGGCCGAGTTCGCTGCATGTGTATTTGTTGTACCTTGCAACAACGACCGGAGGAAGCGTCTTGGCATATTCGGTGACCTTTTTTACATCCACCACCCCACCAATGTTATGGCCACATTCGCAGATGTAAACGCCGGTTCTCGGATGTTTTTTCATTTCAGCCTCTCCAGCAATGAGTCAACCTTGACGCGGTTGATATCGAAACTTAGTTCCTCTTTCTTCAAGCCCAACGCCAATCCCAACAGCTGCGGATAATACAAGACCGGAATTCTGTATTCCGTTTCAAAATTCGATTCGATTTTTCTCTGGTTGACATCGTACATTATGCTGCAGAAGGGACATATCAGCACCATTGCGTCGGCCTTTGAATTTTTTACATCGTCAAGTTTCTCCTTTGAAAGTGTCAGCGCAATCTGTTCATTTATACCCAAAATTCCACCGCCGCAGCACTGTTTTTTCTTTCCATAGTCAACGGATTTCGCACCGGTTACCGCAACAAGTTCGTCAAGCGTCTTTGGCGCTTCAGGATCATCGAACTTCTTGTAGATTCTTGACGGCTTCAGGTAATGGCAACCGTAGTGAACCGCGACATTCAAAGCAAGCGGTTTTTTGATGTTTTTTCTGATCTTTTCGATCCCGACATCCTCGTACAGGACACGTGCGAAATGTTTTACAACAACTTTTCCGCTGTATGTCCTCCCAAGTTCTTTCAGTATGTTTTCCGCAATTTTTCTAAAGGCTTTGTTTTCTTTGAACTGCCTGTTTGCCTCCGTGAGAAATGAGGCGCACGCACTGCAAACCGTGCATACGTCCAATCCCTTTTCCTCTGCTATCGCAAGATTGTTGACCGCTATCGCAAGCGCACGCTCGTCGCTAAGTGCCTTCAAAGGGAAACCACAACAGCTGAACTCAGGAACATCTACAAGTTCCACACCCAACTTTTCAGCGACCTTTCGTGTCGAAAGCTCGTAGTTGAGTGCCCTTACCGGCGTGGTGCAACCAATGAAGAATGCGTATCTCATTTTTTATCAAGTATCTTTTTGATGTCGTCTGATTTTTTATCAATGATTGGAAGTCCTAGGCGTTCGCGTTTTTGATTTTCTAACTTGCCGACTTCGTAGGTCGTGCCACGTTCCTTGAGAACTTCGATCAACTTCACAAGTGATGGATGTACGATGCCATCTTCCACAGCGAGGTTTTTTATTGCATTTATGACTTCTGTAACGCGGACATCCTGGGGGCAACGCTCATAACACGAATAACAGTTGACGCACAACCATATGAAATCTTCCGAGAGAACATCTTTTGACCCGAGCAGCGCCCTTCTTATGATTTTTCTTGGGTTGTAGCGCTCGTCGATAAGCTGTATAGGACACGATGCACTGCACGTACCACACTGAAAACATGCTCCGAGATTTTCGCCGCCAAGATGTTCGATAACGCGGGACCTGAACGTAGTATCCAATTCTGTTTTTTTGTTAGAACTAATAGCCTTCAAATTTACACCACCTGTGGATTATGAGAGTAGTATAAAAGTTTTTAGCTATTAAATACGAATATTTGCGTCTAGTTTTCGCATCAATTCAGCAAAATTCGGGAACGTTACTCCGACGAATTCAGCATCGGATATTCTTGTCCTACCATCCGCACAAAGACCTGCAACCGCCAGTGCCATTACAATGCGATGGTCGCGCCATCCATCCACAGATGCCCCTTTCAGCTTTCCGCCATTGATGACAAAACCGTCTTTTCTCTCATCGATATCTGCGCCCATTTTCTTCAGCTCCGTTGCCATGGCCTTAATCCTGTCACACTCCTTCAGTCGCGCATGCTCCACATTTTTGATAACGGTTTTTCCTTTTGCCAACGAACCAAGAACTGCCATTATCGGAACCAGATCCGGCGACTGCGACAAATCGATGGTTATTCCTTTAAGATTTCCTGTTCCTTTTATTGAAACTTTGTCGGCACTGACCCTAGCCTGAGCACCCATCCTTTTTAAGATTTCAATTATTTTTTTATCTGCCTGTTTTGAATTCCTGAACAGGTTTGTGACAGTCACGTTTGATTTTGTCAACGCGGCTGCAGCAAGCAGAAAAGCGGCCGATGAATAATCGCATTCAACGGTGTATTTCACAGCAGAATATCTTTGCCCGGCTGGAATCGCGAATTTTTTATAATTCTTGTTTTCGATTTTTATTCCGAATTTTTTTAGGATGAGTAAGGTTAGATCTATGTACGGTCGTGATTTGAGTTCCGTCGTTATTTCGATCTCCACATCTTTCCGCGCAAGAGGTGACGCCATCAGCAGAGCGGAGATGAACTGCGAGCTTACGTCTCCCGGAATTTTGCACCTTCCGCCAATCAGCGGCCCCTTGACCATTACCGGCGGGCATCCGTTGGTTGAGTTTGATTGAACACCGAGCTGATTCAACGCATCCAGCAACGGCTGTATCGGTCTTCTTTGTATTGACTCGTCACCCGTGAGCGTTATCTCCTCATCGCACAGACTTGCAACCGCGGTCATCAGTCTTATTGTTGTTCCGGAATTTTTTGTATTCAGTGTTTCATGAGGATTCTTTATAATTCCACCTACACCCATAACCTCAAGTTCATTTTCTTTCTTTTTTATTTTAGCGCCAATCTTTTCACATATCTCGATGCACGCCTTTGTATCATCAGAAATCAACGGGTTTTTTATTATGGAAATTCCTTCAGCCAGTGCCGCTGCAACCACCGCCCTTATGGTGTAGCTTTTGCTTCCCGGAACGGACACGACGCCAGAAAGTTTTTCTGTTTTTTCGGACGTTAGAATCATTTTGATATTTTACCGACCATTCCCTTTGCCTTTTCGCGTTTTTTGTGATGCTCGACCAGGAATTTTTCCAGTCTCTCGGCACAATCCTTCTTGCACTCGCCGCACATTATTTTTCCGCTCCTGCATTCGCTGTATCTCTTTTCGAGTTCTTTGTCGTTTGGCATTAGATGATACAAAAAAATTTCGTATACAACGCAGTCTTCCGGAGTGCCACCGAGTTTTTTCTGTTCTTCAACGGTTGCACGTCCACCCGTTTTTGCAGACATGACTTTCTTTGCCTCAGTTTTCGGGTCACCACTCAGTGAGATATACGACTTTGAATTCGAAGAACTCATCTTGCCGCCCTGTATGCCCCGCATGAATTTATGGTAGGTTGCTGACGGAGGAATGAATTTCGCGTCCCTGAAGCGTGAGGCGACGTCCCTCGTCAAGCGCAGATGCGGGTCCTGGTCAACACCGACCGGCACAACGACCGGTTTTGGTCCACCAAGCTCGTTGAGTTGCGGGTGCAGGATGTCGCCGACCTGCTTCAGGGCAGAGATTATTTTGCCTGTCGTAAGTTCGCCATAGATGCCCTTAAGCTCATTAAACGTAACCTCCTTTGCAACCAGGTCACATAATCTGTAATACTCCTTTCTGTAATCCGACTGGAACCAGAACGTGACATTATCGGGCTTCAGACCAAGAGCAATATAGTTGATGAGGTATTCGTCTATAGCGATTTTCCTCGCCTCATTTAGAGGAACGTCCCTCATTAGGTAAGACTCAATGTCTGCCGAGCAAATGAAAATTTTTGCCCCTTTGTTCTGGAACCATATTATCTCGTCCGCAACCATCTTGTGCCCGAAGTGAAACTTTCCGGAGGGCATCAGACCGGTCATCATGGCGTAAGTTTTTTTGTTTTCGATGGCATCCGCGATTCTGCCGAAATCCCGGTGGCCGAAGATTACGCCCCTGCGGATGTAGAGAAGGTCGTCAAACCTCTTTTGGTATTTCTCAATCGGCTCCATGCCGAATTCGGTCATCAGTTTTTTGTAATCCGCTATTTCGTTTGACCCCCATGGGTCTATTCTTTGATTCATTTGAAACCTCCTATCTGCGAGCAGTGCCTGTCCAGCGTATTTATAGGATACGGCATCTCGACTCCATCTGGAATTTTTTCGATGTATCTTTTTCTGAAATCCGGCACCTGCATCTGGCATGTTAAGCGTTCGCATTTGTATTCCGGATGTTTTCTTATCCGGCCCCAGACTTTCTTTATGTTTTCCTTTGTCACGTTCCCGAACGACAGCGGCGTGAAATCGCAGGGGCAGACCTCGCCGGCTGCCGTGACGTGAACGTACGTTCTTCCGGATATGCATCCCGCAGCATCCGGGCCCTTTACGTAAGCCATGATGGAAACCCGAGAACCCTTTTTCCTTGAATTTAATTGGTGGTGCATGGTTATAAGTTTTTTGTTGTCGTTGGGAGTCAACATTATCCCCCTGTCAATGAATCTTCCAGTTGGAACCGCATCGAAGACCGTGACTTCATTTACGCCCCATTCTCCAGCCAGGTTTATTAGTTTCAAAAGTTTCCCGTTATTCAGGTTCTCGTGCGTTGCATAGGTCGAAATCCCGACCAGCAAGCCGGCTTCCTTTGCGTTTTTTATAGCATCCATCGCCTTGTCAAATAGTCCGGGAATTCCGCGGAGCTTATTATGCTCTTTTGGATCGGGACTGTCGATGCTTATCTGCACGGCCTGTAGACCCGCATCCTTCAGTTTTTTTGCCATTTTTTTGTCAAGGAAGTAGCCGGTGGTGAACATCTGTGTTATTGCCTTTTCCTTGTCAACGTGTTTTATCAGCTCGTATAAATCCTCGCGAAGCGTAGGCTCGCCACCGGTAAATGTAACGTTATAACAGCCCATTGCGAGCAGATCGTCTATGATTTTTTTCCAGACAGCGGTTGGAAGCTCCTTGCTCCTGTCTCGTCCGTATGCGCTACAGTGGATGCACTTGCACGGACATCTCTGTGTTATCGCAAGTGTCGCGGCTTCAGGAATGAATCTTCTCATCACGTTCTTTATCACGCGGGCTTTCATCACGCGCTTGAACGCCTTGCTCGGAATTGGGGGAACATACAGCGAGTAATAAAATTTGTCGTCAAATACCGCAGCCGGCTTTTCGTTGTTTATGTGGTCTGCGATTTTCTGAATCCGCGTGTTGAAAAATTTCGTCAACCCGCCTTTGACACCGACCCTCATAACGCCGTCGTCGAGCCTTGCGGTTACGTTTATCCCAGGTACCTTTAGGATTTCGTATTCCATTGTATGTATAAAGATGAAGTATTATAACTTTCTTCCATTAAATTAATAGTTATCTTTTTCTAGTGGAAAAATCGTTATACGCCCTTCATCGAATAATTCGCCACCCAAGTCGACACCATACCTTACCACATCTGCCGGTAGCGCCTCATTACATATTGAAACCCCATCCCAGTTCATATTCCGCCCGTGTTCCTTTAGTTGGTCAATAACCGCCTTGAATACTTCCTTTGCCTTTTCCTCTTTAACTCCAACACCAAAATGGTGATAGCAATAAGGCGGGCGCCTAGAAGCAGCACTCCCAAACGCTATTGATTCTGATTTCATATTTTCCCATGTCTCGCCAGCTTCATGAAGAACACCAACAACCATATCCTCATCTCTTACCACACTTAGTGGAATCTCATGTTCTCGATACCATGTAATCAGGTGGGGCTTTCCGAGTGGGATATACCATGCAACCTCTTCAGGATTTTTCCAGTCGAATTGTTCAAAAGTAAAATCACTGACCTCTTTCAGTTTTCCTAAGCCATGTGATATTGCGGCTTTTCCCCTAGCTCTGAATTTCATTCTCAAATTGTCTTAACAGAGTGTTCTTATCCTGCCTCAGTGTAACAGCGCCATCCCTGGCTCTTATCGCCTGTAGCAAATTAAACTTCCGTCTGGCATCCCTCTGCAGGTTAACCGCATACTCTGCTTTGGCTCTGTCAGAATCAGACTTTCTGACCGCAAAAACATCGATTTTGTTGGTTTTTTCAGTACCATGATATTCTAAAAACGCCCGCATGGCTTCGTCTGGTATTTCAACTTCCCCGACACATATCGTCTCGAATCCGAAACTCTGTGAAAGCCTGCTTAAATCTTTGACCCACTTATCTTCCTCCATAGGTTTCTTCTGAGCCCAGACAACTACGCCGGGGGTTTTGACAGCAACCAAACTCCTAAAGAAAAGTAAATCCCATTCCCGACTTATAAGTGGTTGGATATTGCCAAGTACCCCCGCTTGATATCTCAACGCTGAAGAATGGCCTCTTTCGAGCATATCTGCATAAACACGAAACTGCTCGGCATAAATCCTCTGTAATTGTTCATTAAATGTAGGTAATATATGGAACGCAAAGTCGGGTCTTCCATCAAATCTTCCAAGAGCTAGACGGTCACCCATACATACCTCCACATCAAATTCTCTACCGCTTGCGAAGCGTTCTCTTGCATGCTCAAGCTCCCTCGTGCTATCATCCAGAAGAACATAGGTGTAACTTCCAGTGCCCGCCTCTACACGTAAGTCCCATATGACATCGCCGAGAACGCCCCCACCACCTATATCCAAAACAACAGGACTTGGATGTTTTTGAACACCCGAAAGAGAGGCAATTTCCCTGTAAACCCCGCGCATCGAAGGATGTGAAGAAACGATTTCGTAAAAACTCCTACCCATACGTCTTTCTGTTTCTTCGATATCGCTCAATCCCCTGTCAACCAACTCTCTTACCCTTTGCCCCAACTCACCAGAGTATAAATCAGGCAGCTTAATCCCGCCAGCAGATTTGACCTTCTCCCTCATTTTATCTTTACAGCCTGCTCGTCTTTGTTTTGTAACGCTCCCGCATCGCATCCCACTCCTTGTCCAGTTTTATGTCGAACTGGTTTGCGAGTTTAAAGGTGAGGTATAATAGATCAGTCAGTTCCTCGGCAAGCCGTTCTTTATCTATTTCTTCCTTCTTGTAACCCCCTTCACGCATCACTTCCCTGGAAATTTCGCCGAGTTCCTCCAGCATGTGAAGAACAACGTGTTCTGCACTATCTTTGTCCCAGCCGTGTTTTTTGTCGTATTCCCGGACTTCTCGCTGCATTTTTGTTATATCCACTATTACATATAGGATGGCAAAAATAAAACCTCCAAAACTTGAAATCGAAACCGGAGTGGAAACCTACAAATCCACGGAAGAGGGAATAGGCGGACGCATAAAGCGGATTCCCGAAGATTTTGTTGTGAATGAAATACCCCTGGGAGCACAAATCAGCGAAGATGGCGAACACACGCACTTCACGCTCAAAAAAACCAACTGGGACACGCTCCGCGCGATAAAACAGATTTCGAGCGTTCTCGGCGTGAGCCAAAACCGCTTCGGCTTTGCAGGAACCAAGGACAAAAAAGCAGTGACAACGCAGCGCGTCTCCGCATGGAAGGTTCCGATTGAAAAATTACAGAGCCTAAGAATCAAGGATATTGAGCTTAGCGATTTTTCTTATTCTGATGTAAGAATAAATCTCGGCAACCTTAAGGGCAACAGATTCACGATAACTATAAGGAACATTGATTTGGGAAAAAAAGAAATCGAAACCCGCATAGAAAAAATATCAAAAGAGCTGAAATCCGGATTTCCGAATTTTTACGGAATTCAGAGGTTCGGGGTAACGCGGCCGATTACGCATCTTGTGGGCAAGGCGATATTGCAGAACGATTTCGAATCCGCTGTCATGATTTATCTTTCGGAGCAATTTGACGAAGAAGGGGAAGAATCCACAAGAGCAAGAAGGATTTTAGCCGAAAAAAAAGATTTCAAAGAAGCAGTGCGGATTTTCCCGAAGCACCTCGGCTATGAGAATGCCATGCTGAATCATCTTTTGAAAAACCCGAACGACTTTAAAGGCGCTCTAAAAAAACTGCCGAAAAACCTGAGCAGGATGTTCGTTCACGCTTATCAGTCGTACGTCTTCAACAGGGCGTTGAGCGAATATGTTGATAGGGAAATTGATGTCGAAAGACTTCCGCTGGTAGGGACAGAAATTCAAATTGATGAGATAAGTTCAAAAATCCTTGAAAAAGAAAAAATAAAACAAACAGATTTTGAAATTAAAGAGCTGCCGGAACTTAGTTCGAAAGGCGAATACCGGAATTGCTTTTCGTTTGCTGAAAATTTTAAAATTTTTAAAATCGAAAAAGACGAGTTGAACGACAAAAAGAATAAGGTGGTTTTGCAGTTCTCACTGGAAAGGGGGATGTATGCAACCGTTTTTCTCAGGGAGTTTATGAAGAACGAGTATTGGAAATAACATTTTTATTACCCTAGATTCGCATACTTAAGTGATGCCAACACTTCCGATAACATGGGAACTCATAGTAAGTTTATTCGCCATACTTGTTTCATTACTGGCAGTCATCTACTGGGTCAAAATTTACAGGCGGATTTATGTCGAACAACGGAGATTCAGTGGGTGGTACTGGCTGTTCATCGCAGCGCTTGCGGTTCTGCTATTCAACCTCGCGGGCATGGTTCTAATTTTCAGCACATCCGAAATAAAGATGGGCGGACTCGACAGGGTCATAAAGATTAATGCTGCTACTCTTGGATTGATAGAAACGATAAGCAGGACCATAATCGCTATCGCACTGACGGTAGGCGCATATCTCCTCTACGCCCCGATGAAGAAGGGCTTCAAGTACAGGATAATGCCCATCGTCCCGGTAACCGAGAGCCCGAGTAACGGTGAGCAGATATACAAACTCAGGAAAAGTTTGAGCTATCTTGTGGTCGAGGAAAAACCGGTTAAGAGCAATGAGGTGTTTCTCGACATGGTGACGCACGGTGCTGAGGGATTGTACATTACGAGGACACATCCGAAGAGGATAAGAGGGTTATACGGTCTGCAGAAAACGCCGATAATATGGCTGAGCACGGAAAGAAGTGGTAAGGACATTATCGAACCGCGCGATTTGACCCAGTTAGCCCACACCATAAAGGACTTCATTTCGAAAACGAACAATGGTGTTGTGATGCTTGACGGTTTGGAATATCTAATAACGCAAAACACGTTCGATGATGTAATAAAGTTTGTCCAATCCCTAGACGATGCAATTTCTGAAAGCAAATCGCGGCTGATAATGCCTATCGACCCGTCGGCTATGGACGAAAAGCAGTTCCACCTTCTCGAACGGGAGATGACCGAGTTTAATGGCTGATTTGCGAGAGGATGTGCGCCTGCCTTAACGGTTCGGGTATTCTGAATCTGCAGAATTCCTTCACAAGTTTTAGAGTTGTTTCAAATGATATGTTGCTTCCCGGAGAGATGTAGATTGGTTTTGAATTCAACCCCAATGCGTAACCGGCCAATTTTTTGTTATAAAAAATTTTTGAATCCCTGACTTCGCCGAGGAGCAGTTTTTTTGCAACGCCGATTGTAGGCAAATCGAGAAGAACGCCGGCATGCGAAGCTATACCAATTCTGAGAGGATGCAGAATTCCATTCCCGTCAAGCATTAAAACCGTTGGCCTATTTTTTAATTTTTTTATCAGTTTCTGGATTACAGGGAACTCCCGATATGAAAGATATGTCGGGATATATGGGAAATTTACTTTTGTTTTTACTTTAATTTTTTCGATTATTTTTTTATTACCATAATCAAAAACCACGCATGCACCAACGGCTTCGGAATTTGAATACGAAACATCAATTCCCGCAATGGTTTCGATTTTTTCAAAGGAATCTTTCAGCTTCACCTTTCTAGCAAGTTTTTTCTGCTCTTCCCGCAATTCCTTCAGAATTGGTTTTGTTTTGAATTTCTTGAATATCGCATTTTCAAAATTTTGAATTTTGTTGTTTTTTATCGCGATGCCTTCCCTCTCGAGGAGTTTTATTTTCTCATCAACGCCACGGCTGTAGCCACCGATTTCTCCGTTTGAATGCACAACACGATGGCAGGGTACAACCACCGGCCTTGGATTTTGGTTCATTATCTGGCCTATTGCGCGTGACGCTCGGATGTCACCCAAAGCGGACGCTATTGCACCGTAGGTCGTTACCCTGCCTCTGGGAACTTGGAGCAGGATTCCATAAACGATTTTGTTGAGGTTCATCTTTAATTATCAATAAAAAGAATAAGAAAATATGGCAGATAAAAAACCCATCTTCGTTATCCAGAAACACAACGCACGAAAACTGCACTACGATTTCAGGCTAGAGATGGACAACATCCTGAAAAGCTGGGCCGTGCCAAAGGAACCGCCGACAGAGGAGGGAATAAAAAGATTGGCGGTTCAGGTCGAGGACCATGAGATTGGATACGAAAATTTCGAGGGCGAAATTCCCGAAGGTGAGTATGGGGCAGGAACTGTTGAGATTTGGGATAAAGGAACCTATGAGTTGGTAAAACGCGAAAAAGACCTGATAAAATTTATTTTGAATGGAAAGAGACTTAAGGGCGAGTATGTGCTGATAAGGTTCAAAAAAGCAGGCGATAAGGACTGGTTGTTTTTCAAGATGTGAATTAATAGTATAATACCAAATTTCTAAAGATGAAGGCGAAGGTAAGATTACACGAAATCGAAACCGGAAAACCTATCATTGTTTTGAATGAGGAGGACATGGAAGAACTTGGCATTCATTTGTCCGACCGTGTGCGGTTGTCCAGCAATGGTAAAAACGCAACAGCAATCGTCGATGCCACTACTACTTTTGTGAAGCAGGGAGAGATTGCGATTTTCGAGGATGTTAAAAAAACGCTGGATGTGAACGATGGCGATGTGGTTGAGGTAAAGGCGGCTAGCAGACCAAAAACTGTGGAATTCATAAAGAAACGCCTTGACGGAAAACCACTGCATGGTCATGAGATAAGGGCGATAATCCAGGATGTCGTGGACAACAATCTCACGGACATCGAGCTGAGTTCGTTCATAACAAGCGCCTACATGAATCCGTACACGATGGACGAGGTTGTAGCGATAACCAACGCGATGGTCGAAACCGGAGAGCAGATAGACTTCGGTGACGACATCGTTGACAAGCACTGTGTCGGTGGCGTCGCGGGCAACCGCACAACGATGATTGTGGTGCCGATACTCACTGCCGCCGGGCTTACAATGCCGAAAACCTCATCAAGAGCTATAACATCACCTGCGGGAACTGCAGACACGATGGAGGTTCTGGCAAAGGTCGAGTTTGGTATAGAGGAACTGAAGGAAATCGTTGCAAAGACAAAGGGGTGTGTAATCTGGGGCGGTGCAGTCAATCTTGCTCCGGCAGACGACAAGATAATAAAAGTGGAATATCCACTATCGATGGACCCCGAAGGACAGGTTTTGGCATCGGTCATGGCAAAGAAGAAGTCCGTCGGTTCCGACTACGTGGTCGTGGATATCCCTGTTGGTAGGGGTGCGAAGTTTACGGATATGGAGATGGCCAACAGGCTGGCGCACAAGTTCATAGAACTTGGGCAGCGACTGGATATCGCGGTGAAATGCCTTGTAACGGACGGAAACGAACCGATCGGTGATGGTATAGGTCCTGCCCTTGAAGCCCGGGATGTTCTCTGGTCCTTGGAGGGTAAAGGTCCATCGGATTTAGTCAACAAATCGCTGGACATTGCAGGTATGCTCATGGAACTTTCAGGAAAGGCGCCGAAGGGCAAGGGAAGGACAATCGCAGAAGATATACTGCAGTCGGGAAAGGCTATGAAAAAAATGCGCGAGATAATTGAGGCACAGGGCGGTAATCCGAAAGTGAGAGTAAATGACATTGAGATCGGTGACAAAACGTACGATGTTCTGGCTTACAAAGAGGGCACAGTAAAACACATACACAATAAATTCATATCCAAGGTAGCGAGGGCTGCGGGCGCACCAAAGGATACATGTGCCGGCATTTACCTGAATGTTGGGATAGGTGACTCCGTGAAAAAAGATGACAAGCTGTTCACGATATATTCCAAAAATGAAGGCAAACTGGAAGATGCAATCAAACTGAACGAGCAGTTAACCCCAGTAAACATAGGCGGAGTCATACTGCAGGAAATTGAAGATTAAACTACATGGCCTCTTTTGTCGTTGCATCCACCAGTTTCCTGATTTCGTCCTCGATTTTTTCAGGCAGGCCCATTATTCTGACATCAAGGAAACCCCGAACAATCAGTGCGGTTGCTTCCTCTTCATTCAAGCCACGCGCTCTGAGATAATTTATTTCCTTGTCTGCGATTTTTCCGACAGCCGCCTCGTGTGATAAATCCACGCCCTCTTTTCGACCTATAAGTTCGGGTATTGAATGTATGTAAGCGTTATCGCTCAACAACAAACCGCGGCATTCGAGATGCGCCTTTCCGGTCTTTACGTTTCCTTCGAGCATTCCGCGCGCTATGACACCCGAAGAATCCCTTCCTATGACCCTTGAAACGACCTCGCCCCTGCTGTTTTCGCCGTTCAGCACAATCTTGGAGCCGATGTCAACGTTCGTGTTTCTGGTTGCGTGTATTATCGAGTTCAACCTCGCTACCGAGTTCTTACCATTACAAAAAACCGCAGGATACATCTGAAGGCTCCTCACAGGATTCAGCAGTATGTAATTGGATGCGAAGGTTGCGTTATCGTCAACTAGCGCTACGGTCCTCGGGCGCACGTCCGCATTGTCGTTCCACCGGTGTATCATCGTGAACGTGAGCTTTGCGTTTTTCCTGATGAAGAACTCCGAAATCCCGATATGCAGTGCGCGCTCAACGCCCTGGTGCAAAGTGCAGCCGGTTATTATCTGCGCTTTGGAATTCTCTTCCGCGATTATGATGTTGTGTACGTTCTGGTTGAAGTTACGCTGCGCGATGAACAGGCAGGACTGCAGGGGAAAGGTGACCTTCGCACCCTTGAGAATCCTGAAGAAATACCCGTCGTCAAATTCAAGTTCTGCCCTTGCGGTGTATTTGTCGGCCGTGACATCAACCGCCTTCCAGTAATAATCTCTAAGCCAAGGGTATTTTTTGAGAGCGTCTTTTACTGTCATCACCTCCACCTGCCCCTCAAACTTTTCGTTTACCTTACTGAGCATGGCGGAATGGTCAATCTGGAAAAACGAACCTGCACGCTCCTTTTCCCTTATTCCTGTCTCGTAAGCCGATTTTAAAATATCGTGGGGAATTCTAGAAAGTTCCGATACCCTGCTTCTTTTCTTTGCCTTCCTCCCGTAAACCCTTAGGTCAAGGTCCTCCCCAAATTTCGCCTTCTTGTTCAAGGCTTCTCGAATTTCCTGCATTTTACACACTTCCTGTAACCGCTTTTTACGATTTTTTCAAGTATGGATTTCGGCCTGCCGGAGCAGTGTATCTGCCCGTCAACCATGACGCACGCACGCTTTGCATTCAGGTAATCAAGAATGTAACCCTGGTGCGTTATCACGAATGCTGAGTTTCTTGTTTTTGCAACATAACTCTGGATTTCCTCACCTATGCGTTTTAAACTCTCTATGTCCACTCCGGAATCCGGCTCGTCCAGGAGCAACAGTTTTGGTTTCTGGAACATAAGCTGTAAGAGTTCCGCTCTCTTGCGCTCACCACCCGAAAACCCGAGGTTCACGTCCCTGTCCAGAAAATCAGCAAGGTTGAACCGCCGGATGAGATTCATCTCGCTCTCGTTAAACCCGTCTTTTGGATTCTTGCCCGAGCAAATCTTCAGCATGCCCCCAAGTTTTATGCCCCGGATTTCCGGCGGGTTCTGGAACGCGATGCCAAGCCCAAGCTTTGCACGCTCGTTTATTTCAAGATTCGTTATGTCTTTCTTGTCAAGCAGAATTCTTCCGGATGTTACATCATAACCCGGAAACCCCGCAATCGCAAGCATCAGCGTTGTTTTTCCGCTGCCGTTCGGGCCGAACATCACGTGGGTTTCGCCCTTCGGAATTTTCAGGCTCACCCCCTTCAGAATTTCCTTTCCTTCGACCCTGACGTGCAAATCCTTAACCTCAAGCATTTTAGTAGAAGAAATGGTTGCAGCTATATTTAAATTAGTTAGTTTCCATGTGGAAAGTTTATGTTTTAGTATGATTAAGTATTATTGAATACAATGATAGAAAACGTATCCGAAGAGGAGCTTGAAGCGATTCTTGAAACATTGCCCGTAGAGGTGTCATTCGTCAACAAAAAAGACGAGGTGAGATACTTCAACAAGGGTATGAAGAGGATTTTCCCAAGACCGTCATCAGTAATGGGCAAAAAAGTCCAGAACTGCCACCCGCCGAAAAGCCTCGATAAGGTTATGCGGATCATAAACGATTTCAAAGCCGGAAAAAGGGACAATGCGGAATTCTGGATTGACCTGCGCAGAAGAAAAATTTACATAAGGTACTTCGCAGTAAGGAACGAAAAGGGCGAATACCTTGGCTGTCTTGAGGTTTCGCAGGACATCACGGACATTCAGAAACTTGAGGGCGAAAAGAGGCTGCTGGATTGATCACTCATGCTTTGAATTTTTTTTCTATTTCGTCTTTAATCGGCAATTGACCTGCAAGTTATGTTTATATATTAGTTATACAAAATAGTTATATGGTGATATCATGGTTCACATAACAGCAGAAGTAAAGAGATGGGGGAACTCATTAGGGATAATACTGCCTGCCCAAGTATCCAAAAAAATAGAACTTAAAGTTGGGGAAAAAGTTGAATTGGATATAGGAAAGAGACACTTTGTCGATGGTTTTGGTTTGTTAAAGGGTTCTAAATCTTTCAGTGAGGAAAAAGAAACCCACAAAAAATTCTAATAGAATGTTGTACATTATAGACACTTACGCGTGGGTTGAATACCTCATTGGTAGCAAAAAAGGGGGGAACGTCAAAAAGGTGCTCAACGACAGAAAAAATCAGTTTATAACCCTGAGCTGCTGCCTTGGAGAACTGCGAGGTTGGTGCCTCAAGGAAAAAAACGATTTCAACAAGGTTTATTATGTGGTAAGAAGCAATTCTGGCATAGAAGAAATTCATACAAATGACTGGGTCCGAGCCGCAGAAATACGGCACGAAAAAAGAGCCAATATTGAGGATTTTGGGTTTATCGATTCGTTAATTCTGACAAAACAGGAAAAGTACAAATGTGAAGTTATAAGCGGCGATAAACATTTCAGGGGTTTGAGAAATGTTGTGTACGTCGGAGATTAATTACTTGAAACCTCTCCGATTTCCATTTTCACGAATTTTATGACATCTCTAAAGCTTTTCTAAGCCATGGGGTTTTTTCGATGGTTGTTTGTATGTACTCCTGGAGAGGAGCATCGAAACTCGGAATTAATTCGTGTATATCCTGGACCAAAGTGGCTATTTTAGCATCTGTCTCAGCGATTCTTTCAGGGTCATGTCCGATTGCATGTTGAGTATCTTGAGGTTGCCCTGTTCTGAAACCAAAGAACCTTCGTACCCTGTCCGTAAAACTCGGACGCGAGTGTTTTCTTGCAGAACGACGTAAACGCTCCGAAGTTGTGACAGCTCGCTCCAGAGCCCTAACGTCGCCTTCCAGTTTAAACGCATCCTCCAGATGGTCTTCGGAGTAAGACTCGAGCTTTTGGTATCTCTGCGTTCTCCAACAAAAACGCGATAAGGATGGCAACTCACTGACGGGTTGCAAACCAAAGAGCAGAGGTAAAAACAACTTTTCGTCAGAATCCATAAAACATCCAATCGGCAACCTACTTAATAACCGTGACTTCCAACTTGGGTTATGCCCTCCGTGAACTAAGCCAAAAGCCTGTTCAACATGTAGTCCACAGACTCGGGCACAACATCAAGCGCATCACGCCCATAATGATATTTTAAGGTCCTATCCTCCCTTTCCCCGCGCCTTCTGAAAGTGATGTCAAAGGTTTGGTCCTGAGTATTTTCTCCTGATGAGATTATAGTATACTTAAGTTCCCTCATGCGTTCTAGGGTAGGTTCAAGTAGGTTTCTGTGACCTTCGCCCAAATCGGCTAAAAAATAATTCCTTGCATTGACGAAATCCACAAATGCGATTGTATCATCGCCTACGCCGGGGTAAAATGCTGTTTCGAATAGTCGGGGGGAATGAATGCGTCGCTTCTCTACTTCGTGCAGCCCACCCAAGCCCTGGCCAGCTGTCAAAGAAGGGGGCGTTTTGTATCTCATGTATAACTACAGGATATGCAAGAATAAATCACTTGAAAACCTCTCCGGTCTCCATGGACCATAACAGCAAATCCAGTTCATCCATCGGAATCCCAATTTCTTCGGAAAATTTTCTCATTCTTTCTTCTATTTCAAAATATTTCTTTTTTGAGAATGATTTTGGAATTTCAGGAATAACATTAAATTTTTTCAAATTTTTTAGTATATGAACATCAAGAATCGCAAGGTTTTTTCCATAACCGATATTCCTGAGGAAGTGGCTCGCTTCCTTGTACCCTATACCTTTGACGTTTTTCACAAGCCAGTCGCGCGTCGCGGGAATGTTTTCTTTATCAATCCACTTTTTTATTTTTAATTTTTGATTATGGGAAAAAATTTTTCTCGCTTCAACGATGTATGAGGATTTGTTATTCGGAAACCTCACGCCATGCAGGTATTTTCTTATTTTTTCTTTATTTCCTGCATAGAGAACTCCGGAATTTACCAGTTTCCTTATCGCGGCATCGCAGACCTTCGCCTTCGACTGCGGGGTGCAGATGCAAAAGCACAACTCGGCAAAGATTTTTTTGTCGTTGGATTTGCCAAGTTTTTTGAACTCATCCAAACGAGAGCGAATTTCCTTTTTTCGGATTTTATAATTATTTTTTAGTTCTTCCATAGTGCTCACACAAATTTGTCAAATGACAAATATCGCACTTCGGACCTATCGGCCTGCACATGCTCTGCCCGAACCTCACGAAAAGTTCGTTGTACATGAGCCAGTATTTTTTCGGTACCGTTTTTGTAAGCTTGAGTTCCGTCTGCTCCGGGGTTTTTGTTTTCACAATGCCGAGGCGATTTGAAATCCTGTGCACGTGGGTATCAACGGGAATTGCCTTTTTCCCGAAACCGTAAACGAGAACGCAGTTTGCTGTTTTTCTTCCGACCCCAGGAAGTGCAAGGAGTTTATCAAAGTCGGCAGGAACTTTTCCCCCGTATTTCTTGTTTATTATTTTTGAAACTTCCCTTATCCGTTTTGCCTTTGTTTTATAGAAACCCGATGGTTTTATAAGTTTTTCTATTTTTTTCAGAGGGGCGGATGCGATTTTTTCCGGGGTGTCGTATTTTCTGAACAGCTGTTCCGAGGCTTTTTCCGTGTTCTCGTCGCGCGTGCGCTGTGACAAAATCGTGGCTATGAGAACTTCGAATGGCTTTTCGCAGCCGGCAAAATTGTTTATCGGGTAAATCCTGTGCAGTTTTTTATTGTTGCATCAATCTTACTGGCCATTTTAATAATCAATCCTAAGAGATAACGTGGATTCATTCATAAACGAGTTTGTAAGGTCGAATATTGAGATTATTGGGAAGTTAGTAATAAGCGTCTTTGTTCTTATTATAGCGAATCTGTTGGCAAGGTACATCAAAGGAATCATAAAAAAAGCGGACGACCATCTGGATGCGATAACGCTCTCGGAACACTCGCTCAGGCTGACGAGCAATGCTGCAAAATATGCCATTTACGCATGCGCGTTTACAGTGATTATCGTGATTTTTGACTTAACGCCGATTCTGTACCCGCTACTGACGGGCGGTGCGATACTTGGTTTTGCCATAGGTTATGCATCAAAGGAGGTTTTGTCGAACATGCTTTCCGGGATTATGCTGGCAGTTGACAAGCACTTTAGGGTTGGCGACCAAGTGAGGGTTGCTGGCGTTGAAGGTATCGTCAGAGACATAAAGTTAAGGGTAACGAGAATAAGAACGTTCGATGGTCTCGATGTATGGGTTCCGAATTCTATGATAACGTCACAGTCCATAACGAACTATACCGTCAAAAAACGCCGCATCGAAATTCCGCTGGTCGTAAACTATCAGTCCGACCTGAAAAAAGTGATAGGAACAATTAAAAAAATAACCGACGCGAATGAGCTGATTCTGCAAAATCCGAAACCTGCAATAACGCTGAGAGACATAAAGAGCAACATAAATCTGGAACTTTACGTATGGGTGAACGCGGATGATTACGATAAGGTTTCAGACGGGTTGAAGGAAAAAATCGTGGAGGAGTTCATAAAAAACGACATCAGGATAAGCGCATGATTACTTTCTCGCCAGCATCGTCCTCAGGGTTCCGGCCGCGTCCTCCGCATGGTTCGCAATGCCATCCGTCCTGTTTATCAGCTCCATCATGTAGAACAGCGTGACCGGATCAAACCTGTCCTCTATTTTGAAGAGCCTCCGCATAAGCGCGACCTTCAGCTGGTCGGCCTCGCCCTCCTTGCGGTTCACCTCCTCAAGCAGCTTCCATGCGTTATCGAGCTCTTTTTTTCCGAATGAGGTTTCAATCAGGTCTTTGAACTCGGAGGATGCAACTTCGAGCTTGTCTACAGCCCCGATAACGGTATCCACGAATTTTATAAGGTTTACTTTCAACTCCTCCGGAACCTTCGTTTTTCTGAGCTGCAGAAGAAGCGCCACGTCTTCGGCATGATCGGCTATCTCGTCCTGCTCGTGCAAAAAGACAAGAAGGTCCGAACGTTCAATCGGCATGAAAACACCGTGCGGCAGGTTCTGCCTTATATTCACCTTTATCTGGTCCGCGTCTGCCTCCAGCTTTATCACCGCATCAGCGAGTTTTTCCGCATCCCTGAAGTTGCCTTTAAGGTATGCATCCACCATTGGTTTCAGCCCGTCAACGCATTCCTTCACCTTGAGCGTGTGCTCGTGCAGCGGTTTGAAAGGCGACTTTGCAAACAGGTCCGCTATTGTCCTTATGTACGGCATTTTATAGGATATTACCCAAAGTCAGGTAAATAAATACTGTGAGCATGGCCGAAACCGGAAGTGTCAGAAGCCATGACGTGATTATCCTGCGTACAACCCCGAGGTCAAGGGCCTCCATACCACCAGCAGCCCCGACACCCACGATAGCTCCGACGATGGTGTGTGATGTCGATATTGGTAAGCCAAGCCTTGAGCACACAAGAACCGTGGTTGCTGTTCCGAACTCGGCAGCAAAGCCGCGGGTCGGTGTGATGTCCGTTATCTTCCTGCCTATGGTTGCCATCACCCGGTAGCCCCACGTCATCATTCCGATCGCTATGCCCAAGCCGCCAAACGTTAAAAGACCGAGGGGAACTTCTGTTTTCGTGCTTATGACACCTGTTTTTACAACCGAAAATATTGTAGCCACCGGACCAATGGCATTGGCAACGTCGTTTGCGCCGTGCGCGAATGCCATGTAACATGCGGTAAGAATCTGGACGTAGTTGAATATGTGTTCTACTGATTCGTAGGATGCGGAGTTTTTTTGTTTTTTATGGGAGAGGTATTTTTTCAGCAGGATGTAGCTTGTCAGAGCAGCAACTGTTCCAACAACAAAAGCCATGAGGTGAGGGTTTATGCCAAGATTAACAATGTCTGTGAACACCGCAACTGAGATTATCCCAAAAACAAGAAAAACAAAAAAAGGCACAAACCTGGCTGCAGATTCCGCAGGGTTTTTCGAATTCAGGACGAATTTCCTGACGACCATGAAAACGAGGAACGCGACCACTGCTCCAGATATTGGGGATAAAACCCAGCTTGAGACTATGGTTATTACTTTCGACATGTTTACGGAGGAATAACCCGCAGTTATCAGGCCGAACCCTATCATCGCACCGACTATGGAATGAGTTGTGGATATTGGCAACCCGTAGTAGGTTGAAACCGTGACCCATAACCCTGCAGCAATCAGCGCTGACAACGCACCGATCATCATGACATGCGGATTGCCGGAAAATCTTTCAATGTCCACTATCCCCCTGCATACGGTTTCCGTGACATGGCCCCCGACCAAAATTGCGCCTACGATGGTGAGCACAGAGGCAACAAGGACTGCCCTTCTTATCGTTAAGGCACCACTACCGACAGAAGTCCCCATGGAGTTAGCGAGGTCGTTCGCACCGATGTTCCACGCCATATAGAACCCCGTAAGACCAGCCAGCAGCAGAATGATGGTCGTTGGATCCAATTTAAGATATTTATAGTGAGTTTAATAATTAACCTACCAATTGTATGAGTAGGTATTACCTGATAAGATGAACCGAGAGCGCATAACTATAACACTCCGCGATGATATGCTGAAGCGCGTTGACGAGATGATTGACGGCATTAAGGTCAGAAACAGGTCGCATGCGATTGAAATTATTCTGGCAAGGATTTTAAGCAAAAAAGTAACCAAGGCTTTCATACTTGCGGGTGGAAAGGGAACACGGATGCGCCCATTCACGTATGAAATGCCGAAGCCTATGATTCCCGTACAGGGTCGCCCTCTTCTCGAACACATAATAGACCTGCTCAGGAAATACGACGTTAGGGATGTGATAATATCGCTTGGATATCTGGGCGACAGGATACAGGAATACTTTGGTAATGGTTCTAAATTCGGGGTAAAGATAACCTATGTAAAGGAGGATAACGGTCTGGGAACCGCAGGTCCGCTGAACCTTGCAAAAAACCTTCTGAACGAGCCTTTTCTAATGCTGAACGGCGATGTTCTCATGGATATCGACCTGGACGATTTTATAGAATTCCACTACAAGAATCACGGATTGTGCACGATAGCTCTGACCGCGGTCGAGGATCCGTCACGCTTTGGGGTTGCGCGTCTGCGTGGCGAGCAGATTCTCGAGTTCATTGAAAAGCCAAGGAAAGGAACGGAAAGTTCAAACCTGATAAACGCCGGCGTTTACCTTCTTGAGCCGGAAGTTCTGAATTACATACCTAAGGGTAGGACCATGATGGAAACCGACGTCTTCCCGAAACTGGCAAAGGAAAACCAACTTTTTGGTTACCCGTTCGACGGGCAGTGGCTTGACACCGGAACCTACGAGGCCTATGAAAGGGCGATAAAGACGTGGAAGGGCGTACATTAATCAAAATGTCAATCTTCCGTGCTTACGATATTCGCGGAATTTTTGGTCAGGATTTGACTCCCGAGATTGCTGAAAAAATCGGCAAGGCCTTTGGGACTTACCTCGGCAAAGGAACCGTAGCAGTCGGGCGAGACAACCGGCTGAGTTCCGACGAGCTGTTCAAGGCGCTTGCAGAAGGGATTGCGTCAACAGGGGTTAATGTTGTTGACATCGGCACCGTCCCCACGCCGCTTCTCTATTTCTCGATATACCACTACAAGCGCGATGGCGGCGTCATGATTACCGGTTCGCACAACCCGCCGCAGTACAACGGCTTCAAGTTGTGCAAAGGTAAAAAAACCCTCGCTGGTGATGAGATACAAGAGATAAGGAAAATTTTTGAGAAGGGAAAGTTTAAGCTGGGGGAGGGAAGAATTGAACGGCAGAATGTTATTGATGATTATGTAAATTTTATTGTTAAAAAAATCAAGTTAAGTAAAAAAATAAAGGTCGTGGTTGATGCCGGCAATGGAACCGGAGGAATTGTCAGTCCCGGATTGTTGAGAAACGTCGGCTGCGATGTTGTGGAGCTGAACTGTAAACCGGACGGGAATTTTCCGAAGCATCATCCAGACCCGACGGTTGACAGGAACCTTGATGAACTCATCGCAACGGTGCGGAAGGAACATGCGGATTTTGGGATTGCATACGACGGCGATGCGGACAGGCTGGGTGTTGTGGACGATGCGGGCAGAATTGTCCGGGGTGACCAGCTCATGATTTTTTTCTCGATGGACATTTTGAAGAAAAAACACGGCGCAAAAATCATATGCGAGGTAAAGTGCTCCCAGGGCCTGATGGAGGACGTGAAAAAACACGGAGGCGTTCCTATAATTTACAGAACGGGACATTCGTTCATAAAGAAAAAGATGCAGGAGGAAAATGCCCTGCTTGCGGGCGAGATGTCAGGGCACTTCTTCTTTGCGGATGATTACTACGGTTATGACGATGGCATATACGCGAGTGCGAGACTTGCGAAGCTGCTTTCCAATTCGGGTGAACGGCTTTCGGCCCTAGTTGACGAACTGCCGAAGTACTACTCAACTCCAGAAATACGGGTGCATTGTCCGGAAGATGAAAAGTTTAAGATCGTGGAAAATATGAAAGAAAAGTTCGAGAAGAAATATGATGTCATAGGCATAGACGGCGCCCGGGTGGAATTCGGCGACGGCTGGGGTCTTGTCCGGGCATCAAACACGGAACCCGCGCTCATACTGAGATTCGAGGCAACAAGCGAAAAAAAGTTGCAGGAGATAAAAAAGGTGTTTTCCGATGCTCTTAAGGAATTCCCGTTCCTGAAACTTGAATTTTAATTAATAAACAGAATATATGATGCAGAATGGACAACGTTGTCGTGAAGGTACTGAAAAAACCGAAACTCAAGAACCCTATACTTGTCGAGGGTCTGCCAGGGATAGGACTGGTCGGAAAGCTTGCAGGTGACCATCTCACGGACGAGTTGAAGGCTGAAAAATTTGTAGAAATATATTCACCGTTCTTCCCGCCGCAGGTCAACATCCAGAGAGACGGAACCGTAAAGCTGGTCAACAACGAACTGCACTACTGGATCGGCAAGAAGAACGACCTGATACTGCTGACCGGTGATTTCCAGGGGATAACTCCAGACTCACAATACCATCTTGCCGAGACGATGGCAGGTATCGCAACGGAGTATGGCGTTAAAAGGATGTTCACGCTCGGCGGCCTCGGAACCGGAAACATAACTCAAACCCCAAAGGTTTACGGAGCTGCGACAAGCAGGAAACTGGTCGAGGAACTGAAGGGTTATGGAGTGATCTTCCAGGGCAGCGGGGCCATTTTCGGTGCTTCGGGACTATTGCTCGGGCTCGGCATACAGAAGGGCATTGAAGCCGCATGCCTTATGGGCGAAACCCACGGCCAGATAATCGATGCAAAATCCGCTGAAGCGGTTTTGAGGGTGCTCACCAAGATACTCGGCGTAGAGATTGACATGACGAAGCTGGATAAAAAGGCGAAAGAAACGGAAAAGCAGATAGGCGAAATCACAAAGATGGTTAGCGCTCAACAGAAAATGCTCGAGCGCGAACAGGAGTTCATGAACGAACCGCCGAGTTATATAAGGTAGGAAAGTTGGACCTCCGTGAATACAACGCTGATTTTCATATACACTCGAAGTATTCTGGCGGCTGCTCAAGCAACATGGAGTTGCCGTTGATTGCAAAGCAGGCCGAACTTAAGGGATTGCAGATTGTCGGGACCGGTGATTCTTTAAACCCGAAGTGGATTGCACACATCAGGGAAAACTGCCACGAGGAAACGGGCGGGATTTATAAAGTTAAGAACTCGAAGACGGACTTTCTGATAACGACGGAGGTTGAGGACTGCAAGAGGGTGCACCACCTCATAATCTTCCCATCACTCGGTTCTGCCGAGGACCTCAGCGAGATATTTGCAAGGTATTCGGAGGACATAAAAATCGACGGCAGGCCGCACCTGAAACTGAACGGCGAGGAAATCGTTGATTATGTAAAATCCGTCGGCGGGATGATTGGACCGTCTCACGCCTTTACGCCATGGACAGCCATATACAAGGAATACAATTCGCTCACTGAATGTTACGGGAAAAACGTCAAGGACGTGCGATTTCTCGAACTTGGACTAAGCGCTGACACGTACATGGCGGACAGGATAAATGAGCTGCAGGAAATCACTTTCATGACGAACTCCGATGCGCACTCGCCCTGGCCGAACCGCCTCGGCAGGGAGTTCAACAGGATTCTCGTTGGTGAGCTGAGCTTTGATGAGATAAGAAAGGCGATAACCGGCAGGGACAGACGGGGGTTTATTCTGAATGTTGGCTTAAACCCCAGGGAGGGCAAGTACCACCTCACGGCCTGCAGCAGGTGCTACCTGAAGTTTAAGATAGAGGACGCGAAAGCTGTATCCTGGAGATGTCCGGAGTGCAAGGGAACGATAAAGAAGGGCGTTGACGACAGGATAAACGAACTTGCGTCCTGGGACAAACCGCACCACCCGCACAACCGGCCGAAATACATACACATAATCCCGCTGGCCGAAGTTATTTCACTTGCCCTTGGCATTCACGGGACGGAAACGAAAAAAGTCAGGGAAAAATGGGAATCGCTCGTCGAATCCCTTGTAACCGAGATTAATGTCCTCGTGGATGCAGACATCGAAGACGTAAAGGCAGTGGACCCAGCAATCGGCCGCGTCATTGAAAAGTTTAGAACCGGTCAGATTGAGTACATTGCAGGAGGCGGCGGGCAGTACGGAAAGCCAACGCTGAAAACCGAAAAAGACAGGTACTGGGGATACGGACAGAAGACGCTGGGGGAGTTTTAGTTGAATTTGCAAAGCAAATTCTTTTGTTTTGTTTCTTTCTTTTTCATCATTTTAAGAGGTCGTTTTTCTCCCTCTTAAAAAATTTGGATGGAAAATTTGACATCCAAATTACGTTTTTCTTTCTTTTCTAAAGAAGGAAAAAGGTTGGGCAGAAGAGGTTAGAGGAGTTTGGTTAACCCGCAAAGCGATTTCTTTTCTTTTTAAACCCATTTTTCAATATATAAATGGTGGCGGCTGTTTTGTGCGGCCATGAAAACCAGATATAGATTGATGGAGCTGCCAGCGGTTTTGAATATTGCAACGCTTGCGAGTGCAGAAACCGGTGTCAGGAACGTTCTTACCAGCAGGTATTATGACGTGCTACTGCTTTTGGGTACACTCTCCGCCGCTGCCGTGTTTCTTTTAAGAGAGGCGGAAAAATCCAAAAAAACACTTGAGATTGTCGGAGTTTACCACAAAAAGGATGAAGGCAGGGTAGAGCTGGTCGTGAAGAACAACGCTGAAAGTTCGTATGACGTAAAGCCGGCGATAAGGTTGGTCCGCCCCACGGATGACCAACCCGTAGAAGGGGAAGGTGCCGAAATTGAAATGCTTCCGGCTGGTGCGGGCTCTGCAAAAAATTACGAACTGCTTTGCGGTGATGATTCGGTGAAGACAATCGAACCGAACTCCGTTGAAACGTTCAGCTATGACCTGAGTCCGGAATTTTCCGACAAGTTAGGGGGGCAGGACAAGGTGAATGTTGGGATAATGCATGCGAACGACGACGGCGGTTTTGTTAATGCGCTTGATGAGGATATGGTGCTGACCGTCAGGAAAACCCACGATTACCTGAAGCCTGTGAATGACGACAAAAAATTCATTCTGAAATCAGACCACGATGTAGTACATGCGGAAGTTGGTTCTCTGGAACATCTCGTAAAGGAATTGAAAAAAGCACCGAAGAAGGCGGTTGACTTTCACATGAGAACCAAGAATACAAACGATTTCGCGGAGTGGATCGATAATGCGATAGGTGACGAGATTCTTGCAGAGAGCCTGAGAGACCTGCCGTTTAACGACCAGGTCACGAAAAAGGGGGTTGTTGACCTCATCGAGTGCCGCATCGGTGAACTGAGAAACAACTGAGTTTTGGTTTTTTAAGGCGCAAAATCTAATAAATATTGGTGGCGGCTGTCTTGTGCAGCCATGAAAACCAAACTGTTGTATCTGCTGGCGGTTTTGGGTCTTGTAGCGGTAGCGAGCGGTGAGTCCGACAACGCCGACCCGCTGGTTATTGGCAGGCTGTACGTGCTGATTTTCCTTTTCGTGCTCTTCATGGCCACGGTTTTTCTCATCAGCAAAACGCAGGGTCTCAGAGCACCGCTGGAGATTGGTGGCGTTTACTACGACCGGGAAACCGGCAGGATTGAACTCAAAGTTAAGAACAGCGACGAAAACTCTTACAGGGTGGTGTCAACATTAAGGCGCGTTTGTCATGCGGCTGAAATCGTGCCGGAAGGAGGAGAACTACCGATGCTCAGCGGAAGTGCCTCTTCCGGAGGAATATACGAGCTGCTCTGCGAGAATTTCGATTCTGTGCTAATAAAACCGAATTCTGTTGAGACGCTTGTCTACGATTCGGTGTTAGCGAACTGCCTGGACGAGATTAAGGAGCTGGACGAGATAAACGTGAGGATACTGTACGGAAACAACAACGCCTTTGAGAGCATCATTGATGAAACCGTGCCGCTCGCATTCAAAGGTGACCATAAATATCTGAGGACCGTTGATGACGACAAAAAATTGCATCTAAGGATGGGGAACACGACGCTCGCGGAAATCGCTTCGCTGGAGCAGCTATCCAAGGAGCTGAAGATGGCTCCGAACAGGGTTGTTGATTTCCATCTCGGCAGGATAAACGATTTCTCGGAGTGGGTCAGAACCGTGGTAGGCGACGAGGTTCTGGCGGAACGGCTGCTACAGATATCGTTCTACAATCCCCGGATGACGAAAAAAGAAATCGTGGAACTCATAGATGCCCGCATGGATGAGTTGAGGAACGATTCAGTTTATCCCTCGAATTAAATAGAGGAGATAAAAACGTATTTATATAGGGATGTGTATTATAGTTTGATACAGTTATAAAGGTATTTCGTCTGAGGGATTTTCTTGGATACTAACACTCTGAAGGGAACAACCACAATAGGGTTAACGTGCAGCGACGGTGTGATACTTATTGCAGACAAGAGAGCGTCCTGGGGAACGTTCGTAGCGAGCAAGCAGGCGAGGAAGATTTTTGACATAAACGGGATGGTCGGTGCAACTGTCGCGGGCAGTGTTGGTGATGCCGAATCGCTCATGAGGCTGATGCAGGCGGAAGCAAGTTTGTATGAGGTAAACAATCACGAGAGGATGACGACCAACGCAGTTGCCACGCTCATGGCGAACATACTGCAGGGTAATAAGATATTTCCGTATCTGGTTCAGGTGCTGGTTGGGGGGTTCGATGTCAAGGCGGGGCTTTACACCCTCGACCCGATTGGCGGCCTGATAGAAGAGAAGTACGCGTCAACAGGATCCGGTTCACCCATGGCGTATGGTGTTTTGGAGCACGAATATTCAGAGAGCGGCAGTATTGATGAAAACATGCCCGTTGCGCTGAAGGCGCTGAAATCCGCACTTGCGAGGGACACCGCAACCGGCGATGGTATAGACTTGGCGGTAATCACCAAAAACGGTTTCAAGCGGTATTCCGAGCGCGACATCAAAGCCATGAGTGAAAATACGAAAAAGAAGTAAACATCAAAACTTCTTGGATGATGATTTCAAATTCTGTAAGCATTAGACACTATTGATTCATGGTTAGAGTTAGTGATTTACATGGAATTTAAGGAGATTAAGCAGTTAGTTGAGGAAAACGCTCCGGCAGGCAAAATTACCGAAGTGGATGTTGAGGGTCCGAAGATTGTGCTTTACACAAACGACCTTCCATACTTCGTTGAGAACAACAACGAGGTCAGGAACCTTGCGGTGCTGCTGAAGAAACGCATCATCATACGTTCGGATGCGGACCGCCTTCTTGAGCCGGAAAAGGCAAAGGAGGTCATAGAAGGCATAATACCAAAAGAGGCCAACCTCACGCACGTGATATTCGACCCCGAGTTCGGAGAGGTCCTGATAGAGGCGGAAAAGCTTGGGCTCGTGATAGGGAAATACGGCTCAACGCTCGATGAAATCTCGAAGAAGACGTACTGGATTCCAAGGCTGCTTAGAAAATCCCCAATAGATTCAGAAACAATAAGAACAGTAAGAAGAACGCTCTACGATCACACGAAGGAAAGAAAAAAAATCCTGAAAACCGTCGGCAGGGACATATACAAAAAACCGGATTCCGAATGCGACTGGATTAGAGTAACGCCGCTGGGCGGCGCGCGCGAGGTAGGAAGGTCGTGCATGCTGCTCCAGACTCCCGAAAGCAACGTTCTGCTGGATTGCGGTATAAACGCCGCGGCCACGGGAACGGACAGGTTCCCGGATTTCAGGGCTGCGAAACTCGCCATTGACCAGCTTGATGCCGTGATAATATCGCACGCGCATCTCGACCACTGCGCCTTCGTGCCGTATCTTTACAAGTACGGTTATGAAGGCCCGGTTTACTGCACAGAGCCGACAAGGGATTTGATGGCACTGCTGCAGCTGGATGCTCTCGACGTCGGTTTGAGAGAGAACAACGAACTGCCGTTCACGTCAAAGGAAATCAAGGAGATGATCAAGCATACGATTTCCCTCGAATACGGGGAAGTTGCTGATATAACGCCGGACATGCGTCTTACGTTGTACAACGCCGGCCACATTCTCGGTTCTTCCATAGTGCATTTGCACATCGGCGAGGGTCTGCACAACCTTGTTTACACCGGCGACTTCAAGTTCGGGGATACCCGCTTATTGGAACCTGCGAACTACGAATTTCCGAGGGCAGAAACGCTCATTATCGAATCAACGTACGGCGGAAGGCACGATTCGCTGCCGAAGAGACGGGATGCGGAAAAACTGCTGATTCAGACGATAAAGGAAACCATCGGGAGAGGAGGCAAGGTTCTGATTCCCGTGTTCTCTGTCGGCCGCTCCCAGGAGGTAATGATGGTCCTTGAGAACTGCCACCGTTATTACGAACTCGATGTTCCCGTGTTCCTGGACGGGATGATATGGGAAGCCACAGCAATCCACACAACCTATCCGGAATACCTGAAGCGCGATTTGAAACACCGCGTTTTCAACGGTTACAACCCGTTTTTGGTTGACACCTTCGAGAAGGTTGATGCCAAAAAACGCAGCGATGTTTTAAGCCGAAAGGAACCTTGTGTTATTCTCGCAACAGCCGGCATGATGACAGGCGGCCCGGTACTTGAGTACTTCAGGCACCTTGCGGAAGACAAGAGAAACACACTTACATTTGTCGGTTACCAAGCCGAGGGCTCCATGGGGAGGCGCATACAGAACGGCATCAAGGAGATTCCGATGGAGGACAACGGAAAAACCAGGGCCATAAAGGTGGAACTCGACATAAAAACCGTTGAAGGATTTTCAGGGCACGCGGACAGGAGGCAGTTGCTGGGATACTCGAAGAAAGTTTATCCACGACCGAAACGCGCGCTCGTTGTCCACGGCGAGTCCGAGAAGTGCAACAACCTCGCGCTCACGATAAACGAGATGTTCAAGATTGAAGCATCAGCTCCGAGGAATCTCGACAGCGTAAGGCTGGTTTAGGAACGTCTTTTCTTTTTGGCGCCTTTGTTTCCGGACTTTTTTCGGTTTTTTTGGATGACTATTACTGCCAGTACCAGTATCAGCAGAAGGAACAAAATCGTTGATGTCGGTAATTTTCTCGCTTCCGTTTTCGGAATGGTTGTGACCACAACGGTGGTCGATGGCACGCTTGTTATCACTGCGGTGGTGCTCTGGGTTATGCCAAGTGTTAGGTCAAGCTGCAGGCCGCTCCCGACTGCATGGCCCGTCTTCCGAGAGATCTCTCCGCGGTATTCGGCCGTAACGGTTAAAGTTTCTCCTGAGTCTATCCTTAGGCTCGGGCCTGTGTCGTAAACGCCTCCGGCATTTGTGGTTCCGGTCCATAATATGCGCTTGGAATCCTCAACCTTGACCCTTGCATCCGGAATCAGGTTACCCGCACTATCAAACACCCGTCCATACACCTGATAACCCGGTAATAACGGGGGGGTTGTGGTTGCTGTTGTTGACGTTGATGAAGGAAGTGTTGTTTCAACAGGAACCGAAACACTCACATCAATTTCAAGTTCATCGCCAGAAACGGTTCCGTTCCCTGACGCCGTCGCACCTGCATAAACAACCGTAACGGTTATCGTTTCGGTTTTGTCAACTATCAACTCGTAATCCGTATCGTATCTGCCTTTAGCATCAGAAGTTCCGCTCCAGAGCATTCCGCTGCTCGAACCGGTTATGTTGATTGACGCTTCGGGTAGAGGGTTGTTATCTTGGTCTTTCACAATGCCATAAATCCTGAATTTCGTGAGGTGTGTGCGTGATGGCCTCGCAAATGTCACATCCACGCGAAGATTTGCACCGGCTGCCGTTCCACTCCCGGAGGCTCTTCTTGAGCCGTAAAGGGCTGTTACCGTTATCGTCTCGCCGATGGTAACGTTCAGGGTCGCGCCCGTGTTGTATATCCCGTTCGCGTCGGTTGTGCCGTTCCACAGGAATCCGGACGTGCTGCCTGTCACATTGACCGTTGCGTTCTCAAGCGCATTAGTGCTACTGGACACTAAACCATAGATACGATAACCCGGCAACCCAGGCAGGCGCTCCCAGTCCCCGCCAAGTTCAACGTCTATGCGTCTGTTCACACCCGTTGCTATGTCTGTGGCGGTTCCATTAATCCGGGAATAATTTGCAAAAACCGTAAATAACTCGCCATCGGTTATGCTGAGCATCGCACCCGTGTTGTATATCCCGTTCGCGTCGGTTGTGCCGTTCCACAGGAATCCGGAAACGTTTCCGGTAACGCTTACCGAAGCACCACTAACGTTATGCCCCGCAAATGTCACCTGCCCGTAAATCCTGTATCCGGGAATCGGGACTGCATAAATGGTGGGGGATAGGAAGAGTATGAATAAACCCGATAACAACAGCAAGCGGGATTTCATATAATATTCATTTATTTAAAGGATATATTAATTGATGAGGTTACAAAAAATCCTCATTTTTGGTATTTGCGCTGTTATTGTTTGCGGTTGTATAGCAACAAAACAGGAACAAAAAACGGAGGTGGTTGGTGTGAAAGTACTTTTTATTTTAGCCCCTGAAAATTTCAGGGACGAGGAGTTTGCGAAACCGCGCGATATTCTTAGGGATGCAGGTTTTGACATTGTCGTTACCGGTCCCGGCTCCGGAACGTTCAGGGGAATGCTCGGGACGACTGTCAGGCCCGACATCTCTCTCGGAAGCGTTAGGGTGGATGACTATGCGGCCGTCGTTGTTGTGGGCGGTTCCGGCTCACGGGATTGGTTGTGGAACGACACGAAAGTTTTCTCCATTGTCAGCGAAGCAAATTCGAAGGGGAAGGTCGTTGCGGGCATATGCGCGTCCGGCGCGGTTTTGGCAAAGGCGGGTGTTTTGAACGGCAGGGCAGCAACCGCTTTCCCGGACGACGAGATAATACAGATTCTCAAGGAAAGAGGGGCAAAATACATAAAGCGCGGTGTCGTGGTTGACGGAAAAATCATAACAGCGGAGGGCCCGGCAAACGCGGAGGAATTCGGGGAGAGTATATTAGCCGCCCTTAGATGATTTTCTCCTTCGTTTTCCGGCAATCCTGGAGGAGAGACCCCACAGCTTTACGAAGCCCTCTGCAGCGGAGTGGTCGAACCTGTCGGTTTCGTCGTAAGTCGCAAGGCCGTAATCGTAAAGCGAGTTTGGAGATTCACGACCAACAACCCTGCACGAGCCTTTGTATAATTTCATTTTAACCTTTCCGGAAACGACCTTCTGCGTTTCGTTGATGAACGCCTCCAAATCCTGCTTTAGGGGTTCATACCATAAACCGAAGTAAACGAGCTGCGTCCATTTTGAATCAAGGATCTCCTTAAACAAATTTTCCTCGCGCGTCAGGGTCAGGCGCTCAAGTTCCTTGTGCGCTTCTAAAATGACAGTAGCTGCCGGGCACTCGTACGTTTCACGGGATTTGATGCCGACTAACCTGTCCTCAATCATGTCGATGCGGCCGACGCCGTGAGCACCTGCAATTTTGTTTAATTTTTTTATCAGATCGATTTCGTCAAGTTTTTTTCCGTTCAGGCCGACAGGAATCCCTTTTTCAAATTCGATGGTAACATACTCCGGCTTGTCAGGGGCCTTTTCAGGTTTTGTTGTGAGCTTCATGCACGCTTCCGTTGGTTCGAACATTGGGTTCTCCAAAGGACCGGCTTCCGCGGACTTGCCCCAGAGGTTTATGTCGTAACTGTACGGGTCTTCAACGGTCACGGGAATCTCGATTCCATGCTCTTTCGCATACTGGATTTCAACCTCGCGAGGCATCGGCCACTCGCGCATCGGTGCGATTACCTTCAGTTTTGGGTTCAGCGCAGCAACCGTGACATCAAACCTCACCTGGTCGTTGCCCTTTCCTGTCGAGCCGTGGGCAACCGCGTCAGCCTTTTCCTTTTCAGCGATTTCCACAAGTTTCTTTGCTATCAACGGTCTTCCGATTGCAGTGGAAACAGGATATTTTCCCTCGTAAAGTGCGTTCGCCTTTATCGCAGGATTCACGTAATCTTTCACGAATTCGTTGCGGGCGTCAATGCTATAAGTTTTTATTGCCCCGAGTTTTTTCGCCTTCTCCTCGATTTTTTTCAGGTCTTTTTTCTCCTCCCCAAGTTCCAGAGTAAGCGTCACGACCTTGGCTTTGTACTTGTCCTGAAGCCACTTTATGCAAATCGAAGTATCCAAACCGCCGGAATACGCAAGTACGACTTTCATGATGTCATAGATTATGTATTTAAGTAATTATATCCTAATTTAACAACTAATGAAGTGGACTAAAAAACACATCATCTCCATAAAAGACTTTTCAAGAGAGGAGATAGACTTCATTCTTAAAAAATCTGCTGTCATGGAGTCCCTTCTGAAGAAAGGCAGGACTTACAACCTGATGAGAAACAAAATTCTTGCGTCCTTGTTTTTTGAACCATCAACACGCACGCGGCTGTCGTTCGAGGCAGCGATGCTCCGACTTGGGGGGAATGTCATAGGCTTCAGCGGCGAAACCGACACCTCCGTGAAGAAAGGTGAAACGATAATAGACACGCTGCGGATGGCCGCAAGTTATTCCGACCTCATAGTGATGAGAAACTCCACTGAGGGCTCGGCAAGGCTCGCTGCAGAACACGTTGACAAGCCGCTGATAAACGGTGGCGACGGGGCAAATCAGCATCCGACGCAAACGCTCCTGGATTTGTACACCATCCAGAAGGAGTTCAAAAAAATAGACGGCCTGAACATCGCGATGGTTGGGGATTTGAAGTACGGCAGAACTGTGCACTCGCTCGCAAACGCTCTGGAAAATTATAAGGTAAGGTTGCGCTTTATCTCACCAGAAGAACTGAGGATGCCGGATTACATCACCTCTGGATTAAGAAAGGGGAGGATTCATTTTGAGGAGACAAAACGCCTGAAACTTGACAGGATGGATGTGGTGTACGTGACAAGGATCCAGCAGGAGAGGTTCCCTGACCCGCAGGAGTACGAAAAGGTCAAGGGCGCGTACGTCCTCGATGAAAAGATACTTCCGGACCTGAAAAAAGACGCGATAATAATGCACCCCCTGCCGAGGGTTACCGAAATATCGCACCGATTGGATTCAACGAAGCACGCCCGCTACTTCGAGCAGGCGCAGAATGGAATTCCCGTGAGGATGGCTTTGATCTGCCTGGTCTCTGGAGTGGATTTCTAAAATGAAGAAAAAGGATGTAAGCAGGATAAAACTGATAAAAAACGGAATCGTGATAGACCACATAAAAAGCGGTAAAGCGCTTGAAGTCCTGCGGATTTTAGGCATAAGCGAGAACTTTCCGGACACCGTGACCTTAGCGATGAACGTTCCCTCGAAGTCCATGCACCTGAAGGATATCGTCAAGGTCGAAAACCGTGACATCGACCAGAAGGAGATAAACCAGATTGCAATCGTCGCGCCGCGCGCCACAATAAACAGGATACGGGACTGCAAGGTCGTGAAGAAGGACCGCGTCGCACTTCCGGACGAGATTGTCGGCATAATAAAGTGTCCGAACCCGAAGTGCATAACCAACAAGGAGCGCGAGCCGACGGAATCTGTTTTTATGGTAAGGCAAAAGGAGCCGCTGGTCATGAAGTGCAAATATTGCGAGAGGATTGTTGGTTGATTTTGATTTATATATGCTAACGAATATTAGTATATATACTAAATTTTGTGATTAAACAAAATGGCAACCTTTACGGTTTCAATTCCGGAGGAGTTGAAGAAACGAATGGATGAATATCCAGAAGTCAACTGGTCAGAATACATAAAAAAAAGATTTGAGGTCAGGGTAAAACAATTGGAGAAGTTTGAGGAACTTGTAAATAGCGGAAAGATATAAAATGGTTTCGCTGACTATTTCTGTGACAGAGGGATTCAAAAACCGGTTAAGGGATCTTATGTGGGTGAACTGGAGCGAGGTAGCAAGAGAGGAGGCCCTGAAAAAAGCGATATTCGAGAGATACGTAAAAACCGGCGAACTTTCTGACAGGGACTGGAAATTCTGCGAAAAAATAGACTGGCATCCTGTGGATGAACTGCCTTTGAAGGAGGAATTTATTAGGAAGGTTGAAGCTGCAAAAAAGGAAAAGTCGATCAGGGTTAAATCCATTTCAGATATCTTTAAATAAGATGAGTTACACCATAGATATCAAACCTTCTTGTTTAGAAAGCATCAACAAATCGTGCAGAAAAAATCCTGTTTTGAAAAAAGCTCTTGAAAACGAGATGAACGAGATTGTTCAAAATCCGCAGCACTATAAGCCGTTACGCCACGATCTTGCAGGAGAACGCAGAGTCCACATCGCAAAAAGTTTTGTCCTCAGATTTGAGGTGGATGAATCAAAAAAGACAGTTGTTTTTATTGCTTTTGAGCATCACGATGATGCTTATAAGAGGTGATCTTCTTTAACATATCTCTCTGATCGTTTTCTCCGTCAGTTTTTTCGCATTCCCGATTTTTCTGTTTTTATCTGCTATGGTTTTTTCCTTTGCGGAGATTTCTTTTTTGAATGCATTTATCATCCGCTTCACTTCAACCGGTGAAGTTCCACCCGTGCTTTTGTATGACGCAACCGCAGATGCAGGACTCAAAATTTTTTCGAGTTCTTTCTCGTTCATCGAAATACCCATGCTTTTAAGAATTTTGATGACTTCTTTTGTGTCCGAAAGATCCTTCTTTTTCCTTATCAGCATTTCGACAAGTTTTCCTACGATTTTGTGCGATTCCCTGAACGTGAGGCCTTTTTTCCTGACAAGGTAATTTGCTAACTCAGTTGAGGTTGAAAAGTTTTTACCACTTAACTCCAGCATCCTTTTTTGGTTTACCTTTATTGTTTTCATGACTTCGTTAAAAATTTTCAGGGAGGATTTTGCTATTTCCAGAGAGTTCCACAATAAGGGCTTGTCCTCTTGCAAATCGCGGCTGTAACCAGATGGCAAACCTTTCAGTATCGTCAGCATGCTTATCAGCGAGCCGAAAACCACGCCGGTTCTGGAACGTAAAAGTTCGGCGATGTCAGGATTTTTTTTCTGGGGCATTATCGAACTGCCGGTCGCGTATTTGTCGTCAATTTCAACGAATCCGAACTCCGATGTGCTCCACAAAACAAGTTCTTCCGCAAGTCGCGAAAGGTTTGACATGAGTATTGAAACTACGGAGATTGATTCGACAACAAAATCGCGCGAACTCACAACGTCCAACGCATGCTCGTGTGTCGAATCAAACCCCAGAAGTTTTGTTGTGATTTTTCTGTTTATCGGAAACGATGTTCCTGCAAGGGCGCAGGCACCGAGCGGGTTTGTGTTGACATTTTTGTATGCGTTTAAAACACGTTCAACATCACGCGACAGCGCACTCGCATACGATGTGAGCCAGAATGCACAGGTTATCGGCTGTGCCCGCTGGGTGTGCGTATAGCCGGGCATCACGGTGTCAAGATTCCTCTCGGCAAGACTGAGCACGGTTTTCTGGAGTTGCAGGATTAATGCTGCCAACTGCAACAATTCCTCACGCAGATGAAGTTTCGTATCCACGAGCACCTGGTCGTTCCTGCTTCTCGCAGTATGCAATTTTCCTGCGGTTTCGCCGATGTGTTTTGAAAGTTCCGCCTCGATGTTCATGTGTATGTCTTCGAACTCCGGCGATGGCCTGTATTTTCCGGAAGCGTAATTCTTTTTTATTTTTTCCAGACCGTGTAGAATTTTTTTACACTCGTCGAGGGAGATTATTCCCGATTTGGCGAGCATTATCGCGTGCGTTTCAGAACCCCACAGGTCGTCAAGAATCATAAGCTCATCGCTGGAAGATGACGCAGTGTATTTAAGAGCTCCCGCGCTAAGGTCTTTTTTGAATCTTCCGCCCCAGGCTTTCACAGTAAGTTATGGTTTAGATAAAATAAAAGTAGCGTTTATAATAAAATTTTGCGTATAGTAAAGCAATATGGTAGAGATGGTTAAATCCGCCAAGAAAACCAGAACCTTTGCAGAACCGCACTTGATGGACATTGGACCCTCTAGGGTTCGCTCTGTTTTGGAAAGGGCTCTTGAGGATGAAGCAAACAGGAGAGATCTTGCGATTATATATGAGAGCCGTTGTAAAATTCCTGGTTCTCCGGATGATATTACAAATGAGGATATGATAGCAGGAATAACGGAAGCGTACATAGCTGAAGAAAAAAAAACTACAGGAGCTTGTACCAAGAACAGCATGGCAATGGCCGACGGTTATGAGGCGACAAGATTTATTGCGAGCGAATATGGAGTTCCTGCACCAGATGCTAGCAGATTCAAGTTGTCATACGGTTACTGGCACTTTATGTTGGCTTCGATAGAGGATTTTCTGGCGCAGGGTAGACCACTCTCGAAAATGGGTTATATGCATCGAGGTGACTGTTTACCCACAGTAGCTGTAGCCCTAATCACAGTAAGCGACGAGTGGGATGATGAGAACAGACAACCCGAAAATGTAAGAAAGGCGCACATACACGAAGGCCTGCACCTGATGGGTTACGAGGTCAGAGACGATGACGGAAAGTTGATTAGGAAAGGTATTGGCCGGTCAGGTTCAGAATATGGATACAGCCATGGGATTCTTGAGGAGGGTTTGGTTGAATTTCTCGCGAGGAGATACGATGCCGCGTATGAACCAGAGTCCACACTCAGAGATTATGAGTATGAAGTCAAACTGATTAATTGGCTTGGGAAAAAAGGCATTCCGACAGGAATGCTGATACGCGCCCACCTTCATGGTGAAACAGAAGCTTTGGAAAGAAGAGTTGATGATACTTTCGGTGGTGGCTTCTTTGAGTTTCTCGTAGGTTTGAAGAAGGGTCTAGGATATGGAACAGGAGGAATAGTCAAGGCCCTTACGGATGCTGAATCCATCGATGTGAGGGTATTTATGGCCATAATCCAAGATAGGCCCCTGGGACAACTTACTGCACCGTATGTCAACGACGAGGCTGTTGAGGGATTGCTTGCAGCACACTACCGCCGTCTTTACCTGACTGCAATACCCTTAAACATGCCTGTGGATTATCAAAAACCGGAGATTACAGCAAAGCGTGAAGCGATATTAGGACAGCTTCCGGACCCACTGGCAGACAGAATACGCAGCAATCCAGGGCGGGGCTGGTGTTTATACAACGACGACAGTAGAGAGGAGGCAGAGGAAGCCTTCCGCACGGCAGCCCACGAAAAAATGCAGGAAGCAAGAGCCAGACGGCGCTAAATTTTTAGATTGATTTCCTCATTCAGCTCCTTTATCGCCTTTACGGCCGAGCCCGCGTAATCGTCGCTGCCGTATCTTTCATACGCGTAGTTTATTCCGGCGGAGCTGTTTATGCGGTGTAGGAGCAGTGGATTTTTGGTTTCTTTTAAGACCTTGACGACATCATGTGCAGAGCCGCCCTGCGCACCAACGCCAGGAATCAGGAGTGGGACTTCCCTTCTGGAATCCACAAAAAATTCCGAGATATCCGTAAGTTCCTTCATCGATGTCGCACCAACAACAGCGCCAACGCAGTCGCCTTCTGACCATTCGATTACCCGGTGGGCCGTTTTCATGTAAAGCGGAGTGCCCTTCACATCAAGATTCTGTATATCCGCAGCGCCCGGGTTTGAGGTTCTTACGAGAATGTAAACGCCCCTACCGGCCTTGCAGTAATCTATGAAGGGCTTGACCGAATCGGAGCCCATGTATGGTGCGATGGTTACTGCATCCGCGTTCCAGAACTCGAACAGCGCCTTTGCATAGGCGGCACTTGTTTTGCCGATGTCGCCGCGCTTTGCATCCAATAGTACGGGAATGTTCTTTGCCTGATACAGCGCTATTACGGCCTCCAGCGCCCTAAACCCGTCGAAACCGTACTGCTCGTAAAACGCGATGTTCGGCTTCACGATTGCGGGATATACGTCCTCGCTGACGATTGCATTAAGAATCTCAACGTAGAATTTTATGATTTTCTTTTCTGTGTTTTTTTGCTCAAGAGGGATTTTCTCGAGCATTGGATCAAGACCCATGCACACGATGCTCTTAGTTTCCCTTGCCCGTTCCTTCAGCTTGTCTGCAAACGTCATTTGTGTTAGAAACTATGTGAGGGAGTATATAAAATCAGACGTCGTGATATTAATGATGATTTGGGATAAGGACCTGAGACAGATTGTTGAAAAAGGACGGCGAGAAAAACAGTTCAGGGAGTTCATCGAGGAAAGCAAGGTCAGGAAGATGGGTCCCGAAGAGATTCTGAGAAGAATAAGCGAAATCCAGCCCCTGGAGCTCGGACAGCTGCAACCGGTTGTTGGTGAGGGAGAATTAAAGGCAACAGCGCACGAGCACTTCATGCCGGTTACGAGTATGAATTCAAAGGGGCAACTGATTCTCGATTCAAAAAAGACAACCGCAGCACTGAAAAAAATGTGGGGCAGGGTAAGAAAAAAGGGCCTTCATGCTGCTGCCATACTGTCGCACTCGTACATTGACCGAACTGTTCTGGTCAATGGTGAGGAACAGCAAATAACGCCGGAATGGATTTACAATATGGTTGAGGGTTCCATGCCTGAAGATGTGAGGGCCAGTGGGTTCCAGCTGATACCTGCAACGGAATTCAAGATTGAGGGCACGGAGATGGTTGTTCTGGGAACGGACAGGCAAAGTTTGTTTGGGAATGAACGGTTATGGAGCGCAGAGAGTATAGAGGAAATCGCAAGGGTTGTATCAGAGGACCAGAAACTCGTTGCATTCTTTCCGCACCCTTACAGTCCCGAAGGCGGGGCAGCGCATGATAAAAATTTAGGGGTTGACGAAACCGCAAGGATTATGGATGAATATGGAGTCGGGGTTGAGTTCAGCGGTGCTTTCAGGGATGTTGAGGCCGCATGTAAGGTTATAATGGACAAGGCGGTTATTCCGGCTGTTGGAAAAACAAAGGCTGGTGCGAAACTTCGGGACGCAAGAGAGATGGTCGCGAGGATAGACGCGGTTCCTTTACTTGGGGAAAATGCGCCGTTCCGCACTTCCGGCGGCGACTATCATTTGCCTGAAGAGCATCTGGGGGATACTTTTTTCACTGTTTCTGTTAGAAAAAAACCCTTCGGCCTGCTTTTGGACCAATCTTATACCATCGAACAGCGCGAGTTGGGATTGGTTGTTTTGCATGCAAGTGGGGAAGCAAAAACTCGTGCATACGAGGAGCCGGTTGCCCAGGCGATAGAACATGGGGATTCTAAAGTTTCACTACCGGAACCGTCGTTGGGCAAGGCAATCCTGAGGATGAGCAGGGAATATTTAATTGGACAAAGAAAGAAAGAGCATCCGTTGATAAAGTAATCACTTCTGGGTTTTTTCCCATTCTTCCGGATTTTTCAGGTAGAGCATTATGTTGTCGAACTCCTTTTCCGGAATTAGCTTCTTTGATTTCATGTAGGCGAGCAGTTCCTTGAGCGTTATCAGCGAATGCAGCCTGACCCCGACGCCCCTGAGTGTTTCGGCACCGCCCTGCTCCCTGTCGAGAACTATGACCGCATCCTCGACAACGCCTTTTGCGTCCCTTATCCCGTTTATGAAGTTCAGCTTGCTTCCACCATCTGTCATCATGTCGTCTATCAGGACGGCTTTTTTGCCGTCTTCGAGAATGCCCTCAATCTGCGCCTTGGTGCCGTGCTCCTTCGGTTTTTTCCGCACGTAGACCATCGGTGTTCCGGTTTTTATTGACACGACGGCGGCCAGCGGTATTCCCGCGGTTTCCGCACCCGCGACAACATCCGGTTTTATTTTCTTCACGACTTCCGCAAGTTTGTCTGTCACGAGCTGCATGGATTTCGGATACGACGGAAGAATTCGTATGTCAACGTAAACCGGACCGCGTTTTCCGGACGCGTAGGTGAACAGCCCGGTTTTCAGGACCCCCGCATCGCACAGCGCCTTTGCGATTTTATTCATTTTTGTATTCCACCTCTCTGCCTTTAATTTTATTTACTTTTCCGTTATCAAATACCAATTGTCCACGAACAAAGGTTTTTATCGGCCAGCCTTTCAGCTTTAGACCATTGAACGGACTCCATTTGCACTTTGTGAACAGTTTGTCGTTGACAACTTTTTTTTCTTTTTTCAAGTCCACTATAACAAAATCAGCATCATCGCCGGGAGCGAGTTTGCCTTTGTTTTTTATCCCGAATATGCGCGCGGGATTTTCCGAACAGAGTTTTGTTATTTGTTGCAAGGTAAGATTTTTTTTGTTTACTTCGTTCAGGAGAAGGGGCAACATTGTTTCAACTCCGGGAACACCCGCAGGGGCGTTCCATACGCTGCCCTGTTTTGATTCTTTGGTGTGCGGTGCGTGGTCCGTTGCGATTATGTCGATGGTTTCATCATGGACGGCTTCCCACAATGCGGTTTTGTCTTTATCCTTCCTCAGAGGCGGATTCATCTTTCCGAAATTTCCGAGTTTTTTCAAATCGTATTCTGTCAGAAACAGGTGGTGCGGTGTTGCTTCGCATGTAAGTCCGAGTTTGTTCTTTTTGTTTTTTATTGAGAATAGTTCTTTAGCGGTGCTGACGTGGCAGATATGAAGCCTGTTGCCTGCGATTTCTGCCATGGACATGGCGCGCTCAACCGCTTTTAGAGCGCAGGCACCGGAACGGGATTCGCAATGTGCCAGCGGGTCGTTTCTTCCCTTGTTTTTTAATTTGTCTGTCAACTGCTGGATGGTGTCCTCGTCTTCGGCGTGAACCGTTGCGAGAATATTTCGTCTTGAGATGATTTTGAAGTAGTCCCACATCAGGGCATCGTCATTTAACAGCAGGCTGCCAGTAGTCGTGGACATGTAGAACTTCACTGATGCGATTCTCGCAACTTTTTCCAGTTCTTTTCTGTTTTCGGTGCTTGCGCCGAAATGAAACCCGAAATCAACGACTGATTTTTCCGCAAGTTTTCTTTTTTCTTTTAGAAGTTTTAGCGTTGTTGTCGGCGGATTTGTGTTGGGCATGTCGAGAACGGTTGTTACACCGCCTGCTGCCGCGGCAGAAGAACCAGTAAACCAGTCTTCCTTCTGGCTTGCTCCGGGCTCGCGGAAGTGCACATGCGCGTCAATCAGGCCGGGAAGAATGCAATTTCCTTTTGCATCTAAAACCTTGGCTGCTTTTGGAGGATTCTTTGAGAATCTTATGATTTTTCCTTTCCCAACTGCCATGCATGTCTCGATTATTCCTTCGCCGGTCACGAGCCTGCAGTTTTTGACCACTAAGTCCATTTTAGCATGTCTCTTCCCTTGCACCACTCGCGTCTCTTCTGTATTTTCCAAATTCCGTATCCGCGAGTCTCCTTGCGTTGAATACCGGTCCGTCTTTGCAGACTCTTAAACCCGAGGGATCAAGAACGCATTGACCGCATATTCCGATGCCGCACTTCATGTAGCGCTCCAAATTAACCTGACATTCTATTTTTTCCCTTAAACAAAGATCAGCAACTTTTTTCATCATGCTTTCAGGACCGCATGTATAAACGCAATCAAAACGTTCTTTTTTCAACAATACTTCAAGGGCATCACAGGCGAAACATTTTTCACCGCAGCTTCCGTCATCCGTTGTGATGATCAACTCTGCGTTCGTCTTTTTTATCCTGTCAACAAACAACAATTCGTTTTTTGTTTTTGCCCCGAGGATTACTGTTGTTTTTTTCCTTTTTTTAGTGCACTCCTTAAGAACGGGCATTAGCGGCGCAATGCCAACGCCGCCGGCAATAATGCAAATTTCATTGCCCTTTATGCTAAAACCATTGCCGTACGGGCCTCGAATCCCAATCTTGCCTTTTTTCAACGCATGCATTTTCCCAGTGAATTCGCCAACTTTTTTCACCGTTATGCAAAACGGTTTTTTGCTGCTGAAGCTGAACGGCTTTTCATCAATGCCTGGAAGCCATAACATGAAAAACTGTCCGGGCTTAACATCGAATTCCCTGTCGAGAACAAAACTCTTTATAGTGGGCGTTTCTTTTTTTACCTTTAAGATTTTTGCCATCTCCGGAACGTTGCTAGGGTTCCAGAGTCTGTTTCCGCCTGTTCCGAATTTCATTCTTCGTGCGCTTTGCCGATTAGCTGCTTGAGGTTTTTGTGGTGATTTTCCTTCATGTATGTTTTGATTTCCTTGTTGACCTTGTCGAAAATGTCTATCCCTCGATATAATATTCCAGTACCTATGCCGACTGCGGACGCGCCTGCCAGCACGAACTCGACTGCGTCTTTTCCGTTCATGATGCCGCCCATTCCGATTATCGGGATGTCCACGGTTTCGTAGATGTCATAAACGCACCTTACTGCTATGGGTTTTATTGCGGGCCCGGACAAACCACCAGTTCGGTTGGCAAGCACCGGTTTTTTTGTTTCGATGTTTATGAGCATTCCCGGACCGAGTGTATTGATTGCAGTTATGGCGTCCGCTCCGGCTTCTTCCACGGACTTTGCGATTGGTTTTATGTCCGTGACGTTTGGCGTGAGTTTTACTGCTACCGGTAGTTTTGTGTTGTTCTTTACGATTTTGGTAACGTGAGCAGAAGTTTTCGCATCCGTGCCGAACGGCCTTCCGAATTCATCCTCTACGTTCGGGCATGAGATATTTACCTCGAGCATGCTCGGCTTGATTTCGGACACGCGTTCAGCTATAATGCCGTATTCCTTCACGGTTTTTCCGTAAATGCTGACGATCACTGGGACACGTATTTTTTTAAGCAAAATTTTCAGTTCATCCAGGGATTCGTTAATTCCTGGAGTTGAAAGACCAACCGCATTCAGCAGACCGGCTGTAACCTCGACAACAGTGGGGTTGTGGTGACCCTTGCGTTTTTCAAGACCAATGGATTTAGTTGTCACAGCGCCTGCGCCGTTGTTGGCAACGCGTTGCAACATGGAGGCGGAAACCCCGAGAAAACCGGAGGCAAGTATTGTCGGATTTTTCAGCTTTAGTTTTCCAACATTTGTTGAGATGTCCACCATTTATGCCACCTATACTATATGGGTTTTTTATAATAAAACCCAACATTTTTTTATTTAATTACCGAATACATAACACAATGAAACCACGTATCCTGATTTCGGATAAACTGCATGAAGATGCGGTTGCCCTGGCAAGAGAATTCGCTGATGTTGATGTTGAGATTGGTCTGACGCCGGAAATGCTGATTCAGAAGATTAAGGGTTACGATGCGATTATAGTGAGAAGCAGCACGAAGGTTACGAAGGAGGTTATAGATGCCAGCACGCTGAAGATCATTGGAAGGGCTGGGGTCGGGCTTGACAACGTGGACGTAACGGCCGCACGGGCAAGGGGTATCGAAATTGTGAATTCACCGGAATCGTCAACCGTGTCTGTGGCAGAACATGCGATTGGTTTGATGATTGCTACACTGAGGAATGTTCCACAGGCTGACAAGAGCATGAGGGCGGGACAGTGGGACAGGAAGAAATTTTCAGGGAACGAGTTGTATGGAAAAATCCTTGGACTTATAGGCTTTGGGAGGATTGGTAGGGAAGTCGCATTGAGGGCAAAGGCGTTCGGAATGAAAATTTTAGCATCCGACCCGGCAATCACGTCCGAGGACGCGAAAGAGTTCGGTGCGGAATTTGTTGCTCTTGAGGAACTGTTAAGGAGATCGGACGTTGTTTCACTGCATGTTCCTGCAACGGACGCAACCAGAGGAATGATGAATGCCGAGCGCCTTAAGCTGATGAAACCGACTGCAGTCGTAATAAACACCGCGAGGGGCGTTGTGATTGACGAAGCCGCGCTGTACGACGCGCTGAAGAACGGAACGATAAAGGCCGCTGGTTTGGATGTTTACGCAAAGGAGCCGCCCGTGGACAGCCCGTTGATGCAGCTCGAGAATATCGTTTTAACCCCGCATCTCGCATCAGGAACCAGCGAGGCGCAGAAGAGCGCGGGAACTGTGGTTGTCGAGAAGGTAGGGAAGTTTTTCGAGCAGAAACCTCCGGGGGAGGAACACAAGCTCCACTGGTTCAAATCGAGTGCAACGCAATAAGAACTTGGTTCTTTTTTTTTCTTTAGTTATATTTCCGTCTGAAGAATCTATAACACACTATTTCTTTGGCTGGCGATATGGACATCAAAACAGTAACATCAAAACTTGCAGAGAACGGTTTACTGGTAAGTTCGCACGGATTTGAGGACCTGGTGGAGAACGGCATTGATGTGGATGGGATGATAAAGATTGCGAAAGAGAGGAACGTTTGGCTTATAACGGATGAATTCATCATGGAGTTCATAAAGGCGAAGGAAACGTTAGAACCCAAGGTTGAGGTTGTAAAAACAAAACACATACTCGCGAAGGATATTGAGCCGGAGTTGGTGATATACGAGCAGAGCGACGTGTCGGACAAATCGAGTTGCGAGGGAACGGTGGACGACTTTGTAAAGCATTTCAACCAGAGATACAGCAAGATAGCAAGAATCCTTAGGGAGCGGGTTAATCTGCGTTCGGCGGAGCAGATAAAGGATGTCAAAAAAAACGAGGATGCAACAATCATAGGCATAGTCACGGACAAGCGCAAAAGCGAAAAGGGGTACAGATTTCTTGAGGTTGAAGACCCGACCGGAAGCATCACCGTTATGGTGCCGCTGGACAAACCCGCACTGTTGAGGCAGTACGAAACAATACTGCTGGACGAGGTTATTGGCGTCAGCGGAAAAATGTACAACGAACTTCTGGTTGCCTCGGAGATTTCAGAGCCCGACCTGCCCTTGGACCACATCAGGAACATGGCTGATGTACCGGTGTGCGTGGCGTTCATATCCGACCTGCATATCGGCAGTTATTTGTTTCTGGAGAAGGAATTCAACAATTTCCTGGACTGGCTGAACCTCAAGGGCAACAGAAGGGACGTGTCGGAAAGGGTCAAGTACCTTTTTGTGGCCGGAGACCTTGTTGACGGTGTAGGCATTTATCCGAAACAGGAGGAGGAGCTGTCAATTCCGGATATACATAAACAGTACGACTTTCTTGCAGGTTTATTGGAAAGGGTGCCGGATTACATAGAGATAGTTATGTGCATGGGCAACCATGACGCCGTGAGAAGGGCGGAGCCGCAGCCAAAACTGGACAGGGACATAGGCGGAAGGTTGTATGAGCTGTCCAATGTGCACATTGTTGGTAATCCTGTGATGGTTTCAACGCACGGCGTCAAGACACTCATGTATCATGGCACTAGTCTTGATACCATGATAGGCAACCTCGCGGAATGCACCTATGCAACCCCTGAGAGGGCCATGATAGAGTATCTCAAAAAACGGCACCTCTGTCCCGTTTACGGTGAAGATGGGATTATGCCGGAGGACAGGGATTACATGGTCATAGACAAGATTCCGGACATACTGCACTGCGGTCACGTTCACACCAACGGTTATGCAACATACCGCGGCGTCAGTGTGGTGAATTCTGGAACGTGGCAGGGCAAGACGAAATACCAGGAACAGCTGGGCCACCAGCCAACGCCTGCAAGACTGCCGGTGATGAATCTTCAGAATCACGAGGTTTCGATGTTGTACTTTTAGGATGGAGCACGAATACGAAAACGAGATAAGGGCCAAGATAGAGCAGGGTTACGAACTGGCGAACCGTGCCAGGAAAAAAGGCTTTGACCCGGAAACGGAAGTTGAGGCAACGCCCGCCGGCGACCTTGCAGCGCGGGTTGAGGGTCTCGTCGGCCCGAAAGGAATTGCCGAGAGGATAAGGAGTAGGGGAAGGCACAACATATCCGAGATAATAGACACCATACTTCAACCCGGGCCGTCAATGACAAAGTCCGCAAAGGAGACGCAGATGGAGCAAGCGCTGAGAACCGGCCTTGCGATATTAACCGAAGGCGTTGTTGCGGCACCTATCGAAGGTATATCCAAGGTCAAGATAAAAAGTAATCCAGACGGTTCCGAGTACCTTGCGATATACTTTGCGGGCCCGATAAGAAGCGCGGGCGGAACCGCGCAGGGAATGGCCGTCTTGCTCGGAGATTACATAAGGGGTAAATTCGACCTGCAGGGATACAGGCCGACCAACGACGAAGTTGAGAGGTATGTAGAGGAGATAAAGATTTACGACGAGAGAATCGCGAGACTGCAGTACACGCCGAGCGACGACGATGTGCGTTACATAGTGAAAAACCTTGCAGTATGCGTGGATGGCGACCCCACCGAAGAGCGCGAGGTTTCGATTCATAGGGACTTGGCAAGGGTTGAGACCAACAGGATTCGCGGAGGCGCGTGCCTGGTCATTGCCGAAGGAATAGCGCAAAAATCCAGGGGGTTGATAAAGCATTCCGCAAAATTCGGACTGGACTGGAACTGGCTGAAAGAAACGGGCAAGAAAAAATCCGACGAAAAAAAAGACAAGGATGCGGCGTTTATGGAGGATCTCGTCGGCGGCCGACCGGTGTTTGCGGCAGCATCCGCGAAGGGCGGCTTCAGGCTGCGTTACGGCAGGTCGAGGGTTTCGGGAATAGCAGCGAAATCCATGCACCCAGCAACCTTCATACTCCTGGATGGATTCCTTGCAACCGGAACGCAGATAAAGGTTGAACGCCCCGGAAAGGGCGGCATTGTCACGCCGTGCGATACGGTTGAGGGCCCGATTGTCAGGTTGAAAGACGGCAGCGTTGTGAGGGTTGAAACTGAAGAGCAGGCAAAGAAAATCAAGAACGACGTGTCAGAGATACTTTTCTTGGGTGACATTCTTGTGTCGTACGGTGATTTCCTGCAGACGAATACGGCACTTCTGCCCGCAGGTTACTGTGAGGAATGGTGGGCAACGGATGTTGAGGATAAGACCGGCAGAAAACCGGATGTAAGAATGACCGCGAACGAGGCGGTTAAATTTTCCTTGGGGAATAAGGTTCCATTACATCCAAAATACACGTATCGCTGGGAGGATGTGAGCGGGGAGGATTTGAGGATTCTGGTTGAGTGGCTAGTTGCGGGTAGGATTTCTGCTGACGGTTTAATCCTTACGGATAATAAAGACGCAAAAAAGATTTTGGAACTGGTTGGTGTGCCGCATCTTGTGAATGACGGTTCCGTTGTGGTGGAAGAGTATCTGCCATTACTCTACCAGCTTGGTATTTTTGACGGACATTTGATAGACAGAAAAAAATTCGATTTGATTTTTGAAGAAAAAAAAGGCGGAACCGGTTTTGATGTAGTCGGCGCATGCTCATTGCTGACTTTGAAACCCAAATCCGGAACATACATCGGCTGCAGGATGGGCCGCCCGGAAAAGGCCAAGGAGAGGAAGATGCAGCCCCCTGTCCATTCGCTGTTTCCGGTTGGAAACGCAGGCGGCAAGGAGCGGAGCATAAACGCTGCCGTTGACAGAGAAACCATCCGGGTCGAGATAACAAGACGCGAATGCCCAAAGTGCAGGTTGAACACGATTTATTCAATCTGTCCGGAATGCGGAGAACCAACAATTTCAAGAAGGATATGCCCGTCGTGCAAACGTACTGGTAATGAGGAACTTTGCCCGAGGTGCAGAAACAGGACGCTGTTGTATGAGTTCAGGGAAGTGCGCATAAAGGACCTGTGGCAGAACGCAACGGAGAAGGTCGGACACGCGAATCTCGTGAAGGGGGTCAAGGGGATGATATCCGAATGCAAGGTTCCCGAGCCACTGGAAAAGGGGATTCTGAGGGCAAGGAACAGCATAACGGTATTCAAGGATGGGACCGTGCGCTTTGATGCGACCGATGCTCCCCTGACGCACTTCAAACCGCGCGAAGTTGACGTAAGTGTTGAGAAACTGGGGGGGCTGGGATACGGTAAGGATTATCTTGGTAATGAACTTAAAGATGAAAACCAGATTCTTGAGCTTAAGGTGCAGGATGTCATAATACCGAGGAGCGGAGCGGAATACCTGCTGAAAACTTCAAAGTTTATTGACGAACTCCTAACCCGGTTTTACGGGCTCGAGCCGTTTTACAAAGCGGGAAACATCAACGATTTGCTCGGACATCTCGTGGTGGGGCTTGCACCGCACACGTCCGCCGGCATCATAGGGAGGATTGCAGGATTCACGACCGCAAACGTGTGTTACGCGCATCCGTACTGGCACGCCGCGAAGAGAAGGAACTGCGATGGCGACGAGGATGCGTTCATGCTGCTGCTGGACGCGCTCGTAAACTTTTCACGGAAGTATCTGCCGGAAAAACGCGGCGGTTACATGGACGCCCCGCTGGTCATAACCACGATCCTGAACCCGAAGGAGATAGATGACGAGGCACACAAGATGGAGATTGTGGACCACTATCCTGCAGAGTTCTACGAAAGCGCATGGAAGGGTGTTGAACCCGGAAGCGCAGGCGTCAACATAGTGCGGAATGTTCTGGATACAGACCCGTATTCGGGCCTGAGGTTTACGAACGATACCGCGGACGTTTCGGGGCCGGTGAAGGAAAGTACGTACGTTAAATTGAAGACGATGGAGGAAAAGGTCGATTCGCAATTGGGGATAGCGAAAAAAATCCGCGCGATAGACGAAAGGAAGGTTGCGGAACTGCTGATAAATTCGCATTTTCTGCGGGACACGTACGGTAACCTGAGGGCGTACAGCAGGCAGCACTTCAGATGCGTGAAGTGCAACGCCAACTACAGGAGGGTTCCACTGATTGGAAAGTGCACGAAGTGCGGCGGCCGCATATTGCTGACGGTTTCCGAGGGAACCATAAGGAAATACCTGGGCGTTTCGACAAAACTTGCAAATGAATACGGTCTTTCAGAGTACATTAAACAGAGGTTGATGCTCCTAGACAGGGAAATAAAATCAGTGTTTACAAACCAGCTTTCGGAACAGCAAAGTTTATCGGATTTCATGTAGGATGGACATAAGCATCGGCATAATGGCGTACAACGAAGGGGGGAACATAAAGAAACTTCTCGAGAGTTTGCTGTCGCAAAAAATTTCATCCGGCAGGATAGTGCAAGTAGTTGTCGTTGCAAGCGGATGCACGGACGACACGGAAGGCATAGTAAAAAGATTTTCCAACCAGGATTCGAGGGTGCAACTGATAACGCAGCGTGAACGCGAGGGGAAGGCATCTGCGGTCAACCTCTACCTGAAGAACGTTAAGGGAGATATTGTTGTTCTGGAGAGCGCGGACACGCTGCCGGCTGAAAACGCAATAGAAAACCTTGTAAAGCCCTTTGCGGATGAGAGGGTTGGCATGGTCGGCGGACATCCGGTTCCGGTTGATGGCCCGAACACGCTGCTCGGATTTTCAGTACAACTGATATGGAGACTTCACCACGAAATATCAAGAATCAAACCGAAGGCCGGTGAGTTGGTGGCGTTCAGGAACATTATAAAACAGATACCCAAAAACACTGCTGCGGACGAGGCATGGATTGAGTCGATGGTTACAAAAAAAGGGTATATCCTGGCCTATGCACCGGACGCAATCGTGAAGAACAAGGGTCCTGAAACCGTTTTGGATTTGATAAGACAGAGGAAACGGATTTACATCGGCCATCTGCATCTGAAAAAAAACCAGGATTACGCGCCACTGACCATGGATGCGTTGGCTGTGTTGAAGGTGGTACTCAAGCATGTCGAGCTAAACCCTACGAGGTTGCTATTTCTTGTCATGGCAGTTCTGCTGGAGGCGTATTCAAGAGCATCGGCAATCGTGGATTTTTACGTTCTGGGTAGAAACCCGTACAGATGGGAAATCGCAAAAACGACGAAAAATCTGAAAAATGTTTGAACTGCTACCACGAATTCCGCTTTACAAAACGTTCAGGAAGTTCGGTTATCCAAAACTGCTGCCGTTGAATTTAACGGTAAGCGTCACATCGAAATGCAACTCGAGATGCAGAACCTGCAACATCTGGAAATCGGAAAAAAACGACCTCACCCTTGAAGAGTTCAAGAGGATATTCAAAAACATCGGACAGCCGTACTGGGTCACGCTCAGTGGCGGAGAGCCCTTCCTGAGGAAAGACCTTGTGGAAATTTGTTTGGATTTATACGAAACCTGCAGGCCAAAAATCGTGAACATACCGACCAACGGTTCTGTAAAGGATACTGCCGAGATTGCGAGGAACATTCTCAAAAAATGCCCGGAAGCGCAGCTCGTTGTGAACGTCTCGATTGACGGGATTGATGAGAAACACGATGAGATTCGGGGCGTGAAGGGAAGTTTTGAAAACGCGATAAAAACGTACAAGGAATTGAAAAAAATAAGGGGTAAAAATTTTACCCTTGGTATCCACACCGTCATATCAAAATTCAATGTTTCGCGCATTCCCGAAATTTATGAATATCTTGAAAAACTGAATCCGGATTCGTACATAACGGAGATTGCAGAGAAACGGGTTGAGTTAGGCACTATGGAATCTGACATCACCCCGAACCCAGAGGATTACGAAAAAACAGTAGATTTTCTTTCAGAATGGATAAAAAATAAAAAATTTGGCGGATTATCCCGGATAACGGAAGCGTTCCGCCTTGAGTATTACGAAATTGTGAAAAAAATCCTGTTAGAGGGGTGGCAGGTCATTCCATGCTATGCGGGCTTTGCGTCTGCACAAATTTCTGCAAGCGGAGACGTGTGGTTTTGCTGCGTTAAGGGGCAGAAACTCGGAAATTTGAGGGAAAACGGATACGATTTCAGACGCCTGTGGTTTGGTGAAGCCGCAAATCGGGAACGTGAAAAAATCAAACGTGGGGAATGCTTCTGTCCATTAGCGAATGCGTCATACACCAACATGCTGCTAGACTGCGGAACGATGTTGAGGGTTGTTAGAAATCTTGTTTAGATTAGATTAAGCCGTTTCTCCTGAAGACGAATTCAACTATAAGCGCACAAACGTAGATTAGGACCAGAAGCATGCCGTCCCTTCTCCGTATATGGCCTTTCAACATCGCGATAAGCAGGACAAAGGTTACGAGCAGGAGTGTTGGCGCGGTAATCATAACAGTTGCATCGTCTATCGTCATGGGGCTGAGTATGGCTATTATGCCGAGCGTTATCAGCAGGGTGAAGATGTTCGAGCCCAGGGTTTCTGAAACAACAAGCTCCTCGACGCCCTTTCTTGCCGCACCTAAGGCAGCCGCGAGATTCGGAATGCTAGGGCCAAGTGCGCCCAGAGTTACACCGACAAGGAGGTCTGGGAGATTCATGAGCGATGCCACACTGAGCAATATCCTTATGAAAATTTCAGAACCCACAATCAGTGTAAAAATTCCAAGAATGAAGTAGTTCAGGCCAAATCTTGGCTTGTGGTCCGGCACATATTCACCATAGGTTTCAAGGGCTTCGGTCAGCTTCTCGCTCTTGACCCTCCGCTCGTGGTAAGTTAGGTTACGCTCCTGCTCGTAGACGTTTATAACGTAGGGTATAAACAGCAGCACGAATACAAAACCATCAGTTCTCGAAAGCGAGCGATCCTCTATGGCCATCGCAACCACAACGATGGAAACAACAACCATGAAAATCATGTCCCGCGTCACCATGATGCGGGGCACGCGCATCGGTCTTATGAGGGCGGATATACCGACGATCAGCCCGATGTTCACGATTACAGAACCTATGTTCGCGCCAAAACCCAACGCGGGACGGCCCTTGAGTATTGACGAAATGGCAATAACAAGCTCAGGCAGGCTCAGAAGGAACGATATCACAATCAGGCCGACAGCTAGGTTGCTGGTCCCGAGCCTGCGTGCGACATGAACCGACGAGTCCGTAATCCAGTCCGAGCCGCGGAGTATGAGATAGACGGAAACCAAAAAAGCGAGTATATAAATTACAAACCACATGTAAAGAATTCTGAATGTGTGGATATAAATGTTTAGTCGAAACTTATCTCAATCACGCTGTCCGTCAGCGAGGAAATCAGCTTCTGGATTTCCTCGATTTTCATGCGGAGTTTTTTCTTGTCTTTTTTGTTTATCCTGACGCGCTTTATGGTCGTGTTGTCCGGTCGGTAAACCGTGTTTATCCCGAGAATCCGCGCGGGCGCGACAAAATCGTAGATTGTATCTTCAAGGTTTCCTGTCCCGATAACCCTAACCTGCTTGTTGAGTTTGCTTGACAACTGACGTATGTTCACGCCGTTCTTGCCGATGATCTTGCCTATGTCCTCTTTTTTTGCCAGTATTATCACGAAATCCTTTGTGTCAAGAGATTTCTCAAAACCTATCTCGCCCTTTCCGATTTTGTATAGGATTTTGGATAACTCTACGTCAAGTTCTGAAATTCTGCCCTCCTTCAGTTTTGACTCGCATGACGAACACAAAACTCCTGTTTTTGCGCAAATGTTGCATATCGGTAGTGCCATTGTTGTTCAATCGGGTAAAATAAAACAAATGGTAAAGAACGCCCGTCGCTTGGGGATTCCGGCGGGTTAAGCTTTAGCCAGCGTAATTTCAATAGCCGAAACCTTTATTGGACCTTCCTCACCATTGATTTCCTCTGTCGAAATCTCTATGTTTCTTGTCTGGAGGTTCTGCACGAACCTCTGCCTCACTATTTCGGCCACATCAACCGCTCTGCTTATTGCCCTGCCTCTCGCCTTCACTATAACTTCCGATTCGCCGTTGTTGAACTGTGTAATGACAGCCAACACGTAACTCATTATCCCCTTTTTCCCTATAAAGACGACGTTGTCGTCCGCTCTCTTTTTTTCTTCAGCCATTCCAGCCATATCTACCACCTCACTTCTCACTTACTTTTATTGCTCCTGAAGGACAACCAGTTTCGCACGCCCTGCAAAGCACACAACTGTTCAGATCTCCGGTTATCTTCGACTTCTCATCCACTATCTCGTACATGTTCACTGGACATGCATTCACGCATGCACCGCAGCCGATGCACTTTTCCGCATCTATTTTAATCTTCACCATCTCTATCACCCTCGAACTGGTTTATAACATTCTATTGAGAATTTAAAAATGCGTCCCAGGCCTTGTGTCCCTAACCAGAGGCACGAAAAGGAGGTATTTGCTTTTACCCTGCAGTTCCTCCACAATCTTGTCCGCCAGGATTCGCACAGGATCGGGAATGTTCTTAATACGCTTTTGCATGTCCTCGAAGCTCTTGAATGGCTCCCTCCCCCTCTCGTCAAGTATTTCCTGCCTGTGCCGCTTCCCGATTCTCGGCAGTATCTCGAGTTTGTGCTGGCGCGTGCTTATTATGCCCGCGGTATTGTAAAAGTTTATGAAACTGCCCTCGTTTTCCCGTATGATTTTCTCCAGGATTAACGGCAGCTCGGTTTTGGCAGTCGGCGTGAGCCAGTCGAACTTTATCCTGCGCTCTATGTGGTCAACCTTGTCCCTGACCCCCTCACCGATGTAAACCCGCTCCCCCTGGTTGAAGGATATCCCCGCCCGCGGCACTATCTCGAGCAGGGAAAAGTACTTCTCACCCACGGCCTGCGCTATCGGCTTGCGCTTGTGCGGCGGCATTTCGGATTTCCCCCTCGGCAGGAAGTCCAGTATTTGGACGTATTCATCCTTTTCCATTTTAACCTCGTGAATTTTTTAGAACCTCTTGTTTTTCAGCATCAACGGTATTGGTCAACCAGATCCGTTATCTGTTTGATTTCGTCTTCTTTGTATTTAAAGCGTTCCTTCGCGAATATCGCCCTCACGTCGTCGACCGTTTCCGGCAGAAGGTCCGCAATCTTCACTGCCTGCTCGTCCGTAAGCTGCAGTGGCAGTTCCTTCAGTTGGGCGAACAGCTTTTTTGTGTCTGCCGCCGTTAATCTCACAAACTTCTGGACGTGTTCCAGAGCCCGCTTCTGTTCGTACAACGGCTCCTTATCCTCATCCTTGTATCTTCTCTTCGTTTCGTTCAGGATGTTCCTGACCTCGGCCATCGGTATCGGCCCGCCGCCCAGAGATTCCATTTTGATTTATACTGAAGTTAAATGTTCCGGTGTTATCAGAACTTTTTTTAGCTTGTTGCCGTCCTTTAGTTCCACGAAATATGCCCTACCCTGCCTACCGACCACCCTGCCACATTTGCCCCTGAGGCGTGGGTTTGGGATGGCCTGGTAGTGGGGGTTTATGGTTACCGCAACCTTGTCGTTGTCTTCGAACGTTTGCAGTTCCTTCCGTATGCTGAACTTGCCTCTCGCCCTCGGTTTAACGATTAGTTTCCGCGTTCCACGCCGGTAACCCTTTGAGCCCTTCATTACAAACACGCGAGGATACATTCCTCTACCTCGCGTTTCCACCCCCCTGTTTTTGGTTTTTGTACATTCTAGTGTTTGTAAGTCATACTCCGCCCTTTAGGGTGGAGTATTTGATTTTGAACCAAAGGTAATATCTTTAAGTATTAGGATATAAAAATGTTTTGGGGGTTAAAAACCGGTTTTTATGCCGACGCTTATTGTTTCCTCGTCGAATTCGAATTCCGCACCCTTAACGCTTTTTTCCAGCACGATTTTGTCCGCCCTGACCTCGTCAAGGACAACACGCTCGAAGCCCTTCAGCATTTCCCTCACCATTGCGGTATCGGTTATAAAGACGTGTATGCGCTCAAGTTCCTCAAGATTTGATTTTTTCCTGAGCTCCTGGACGTTTCTTATGACATCACGGGCAAGCGCCTCGTGCAGTAAACTTGGGTCGCGCTCTGCATCTATGTACACGATTCCGCTGGTATTTTCAAGGGCGAACGCAGCCGATATATATCCCTCGGGAGTTTCAACCCTCACATCGGAAACCATCTCGGGAGTTATCTCGTAACCGTCCAGATTTATTTTTTTACGCTCCCTTAGTTTCTTTCCGTTTTCACGTATGAGTTCCGCAACCCGGACAGCATCCTTACCGAATTTCGGTCCAAGAATCTTGAAATTCGGAACTCCGATATACTTTGTGCCAGGAATCTCATCCACAAATTTCACATCCTTGGCGTTCAGTTGCTTCTTTATCACTTCTCCGAGAGTATCAACGGTTTTTCTGACTTTCGAGTCGCCAACCACGGTTACGGATTTTATAGGGTGCCTGAGTTTTATTCCTGCGTTCTGCCTGCAGTTGCTCCCTGCCTCGAAAATCTTTTTTGCAAGGTTCATCTGGAATCCAAGTTCAGGGTTGATGTGCTCGGGCTTCGGCCACTTCAGGAAATGCACGCTCTCCTCCCTGCCTTTAACCAGATTCTGGTAGATCTCTTCTGCAATGAAGGGCGCTGCCGGTGCAAGAATAGTACACAACCTCCTGAAAACTTCGGACAGCGTTACATACGCCGCAAACTTTGATTCATCCATCTTACTGCCCTTGTCCTCGAGCCATAACCTGTCACGTATGAGTTTTATGTAACCCCTTGACAGGTCTTCGGTGACGAAATTGTTCATGTTCGCAACGAGGTGGTGGTAATCGTTGTTTTCAAGATTCCTGTTTACGTTTTCCGCAAGCGCGTCAACAGCTGACAGAATCCACTCGTCCTCAATCCTGAGTTTTGCGTCTCCCAGTTGGTGTTTGCTCGGCTCGAACCTGTCCAGCAGCATGTATCGCGTCGTGAACTCATAGCAGCTCCACAGCGTTCTCAGCATTGGTATTGCTGTTTCATCCAAAGTTTCCTTCCCGAATCGCTTTGCGTTCCAGGGCGCTGTTGCGAACATCTGCAACCTCACGGCGTCCGCACCGACGGTGTTGAAAAGATCCCATGGATGTATTATGTTGTCCTTGCTTGAGGACATTTTTTCGCCTTTGTCATCCAACAGCAAACCGCCAACAACAACGCTCTTGTAAGCCGGTTTGTTGAAAATCACGGTTGAGATTGCAAGCAGTGTGTAGAACCATCCTCTTGTCTGGTCCGTTGCCTCGCAGATGAAATCGTACGGAAAACTCCTCTCAAACAATTCCTTATTTTCAAACGGATAATGGTACTGCGCGAAGGTTGCTGCACCGGAATCGTACCAGCAGTCAATCACGTAATCCACCCGGCTCATAAGTTTTCCGCACCTGCATTTGAGCTTTACCTTGTCCACATATGGTCGGTGCAAATCAATGTTTGCATCAATCTTACTCGCGGATTTTTCAGTCAGCTCCTTTCTTGACCCGATAACTTCCTTGTTTCCACATTCACAAATCCAAATCGGAAGCGGCGTTCCCCAGAACCTGTTTCTTGAAAGCGACCAGTCCTTGACGTTCTCGAGCCAGTCTCCAAACCTGCCGCTCTTCATGTGCTCCGGGAACCACTTGACCCTGTTGTTGTTGCTGATGAGGTTTTTTTTCAGCTTCTCCATGGCTATGAACCAGGATTTCATTGCATAATACAAAAGCGGTGATGAACAGCGCCAGCAGAATGGGTAGTCGTGCTTGTAAGGATACTTCGCTATCAGCGCGTCCTGCTCCTCGAGAATGCTCACAATCCTTGAGTCCGCATCCTTTGCAAACATGCCTTTCAGTTCCGGTATCTGCTCCGTAAACTTGCCGTCCTCGCTTATGGGATTGACTAGGGGCAGGTTGTTCTTCTTCCCTGCGTTGAAGTCGTCCTCGCCGAATGCCGGCGCGATGTGAACGATTCCTGTCCCCTCCTCGATTGTTACAAAATCGCCTCCTATAACGAACCATGCCTTCTTGTCCAGTTTTCCTACAAAATGGCTGAATAACGGCTGATACTCGATACCCAAAAGCTCGCTGCCCATGAAGGTTTCGAGAACTTCCGAATCAGGAAATCGCTTTTCAGCAAGCTCCTTTGCGAGCACGTAGTTCTCGCCCTTGTACCTTATCTTCGCATATTCCAACTTCGGGTTTACCGCAAGCGCGAGGTTCGAGAGTAACGTCCACGGCGTCGTGGTCCATGCCAAAAAATAAAAGTCCTTATCCTTCGCCTGAAACCGCACTATGACGGTTTCTTCTTTAATTTCCTGATATCCGAGTGCAACCTCGTGGCTCGAAAGCGGCGTTCCGCATCTCGGGCAGTAGGGAACGACTTTGTGATCCAGGTAAAGCAAACCTTTCTTCCAGATCTCCTTCAGCGACCACCAGACGCTCTCGATGTATTCGTTGCGCATGGTGACATAGGGATTTTCCATATCAATCCAGTACGCCATTCTCTCAGTGAGTTTGTTCCAGTCCTCGATGTTGCTGAAGACGCTTTTTCTGCACTCCTCCACGAACCTGTCAATCCCGTAACTTACAATCTCCTTCTTCGAGTTCAGCTTCAGTTTCTTCTCTATCTGCACTTCCACAGGCAACCCGTGGCAGTCCCATCCTGCCTTTCTCGGAACACTGAAACCCTGCATGAATTTAAACCGGTTCACAAGGTCCTTGAAGGCGCGGACTTCAACATGGTGAAGTGCAGGTGGCGCATTCGGCGTTGGCGGCCCCTCCAGAAAGGAGAAGCGTTTTTTGCCGTCAGTCAGTGTCCTTTCCGGAATGCCCTTTTCCTTCCAGAATTTGAGGATTCCCTCCTCCATTCCCCTGGGTTTGTACTCGCCTGCGGGTCTCATTACAAACACGCGAGGATATGAATTGTATCTACCTCGCGTTTACACCTCCGATACCCATTTGCGTGTTTGGAAGTAATACTCCGCAACTAGGGTGGAGTATCTGATTTTAAAGTTAAATTAAGTGTATTCTCAGTTTATAAGGATTTTTGGATAATAACTACGCAAGATGGAACTCCCCAAACCTTTTTCCAAAAGGTTTATCAAAAGTGGCGTATTCGCTCTGGCGAATACACCTTAGATCAAGATAAGTAGTTCACACAGCCGTACAAAACTATAGACGTAAGATGGAATTACCCTGGACTGAGAAATACAGGCCGAAAAAACTCAAAGACATGGTCGGGCAGGAGCACATAACCGACCGTTTAGAAGCGTACGTGAAGGTAAAGTCCATGCCGCATCTGCTTTTTGCGGGCCCTGCGGGATGCGGAAAAACAACAGCTGCGCTGTGCATTGCCAGGGAACTTTTCGGCGATATCCACCAGGGTTTCCTCGAGCTGAACGCATCTGACGAGCGCGGTATCGACGTCGTGAGAACAAAGATCAAGGATTTCGCACGAACGCGACCCATAGGGAGCGAGTTTAAGATAATATTCCTTGACGAAGCAGATGCACTCACTCCGGAAGCGCAGAACGCGCTCAGAAGAACCATGGAGAGTTACACGGAAACGTGCCGCTTCATCCTTTCGTGCAATTACAGCTCAAAAATTATTGAACCCATACAGAGCCGGTGCGCAATCTTCAGGTTCAAACGCCTGAAAAAAGAGGACATCGCAAGGATGGTGGAGCACATACTCAAGGAAGAAAAGGTGAAGCACACGAAGGACGGGATAGACGCCATAGTTTACATATCCGAAGGTGATTTAAGAAAGGCGATAAACGTCGCACAGACTGCGGCCGCCCTCGGACATGTGGATGAGAAATCCGTTTTCTCAATCGCATCGCGCGCGAGGCCAGAGGACATAAAAAACATGATGGGGCTCGCGCTCAAAGGTAAGTTTCTTGACGCACGAAACCTGCTGGATAGCCTCATGCTGGCCCAGGGCTTATCGGGGGAGGACATACTTCTGCAGATGAACTCCGAGGCAATGAATTTGGAATTGCCGGACGAAAAAAAAGTCCACATTGTTGATTTGGTGGGTGAAACGAACTTCACTCTTGTTGAAGGCGCGAACGAACGCATTCAACTGGAGGCACTTCTCGCGCGTCTCGCTTCTGTTGGGAAGTAGAATGGGAAAACTTTTCGGGACTTCCGGTGTCAGGAGACGTGTTTCCGAACTTCCTCCGGAATTTGTGATCGCTCTGGCAAGGGCGCTGGCTACCTATACACCCGACGAAAAAATCGTCATAGGACGCGACACCCGCAAATCCGGACCGTTGCTTGAGAGCGCGTTCATTTCGGGATTGATTTCATCGGGAAAAAACGTGATCGACATATGCTTGGTACCGACGCCTACCGTTGGAGTCGCAACCGCGGAGCACGGAACCGGGGTTATGGTTACGGCATCGCACAACCCGCCGGAATACAATGGCTTCAAGTTCTGGAACACGAGCGGGGCATACAACCCGGAGCAGGAAAACGCAGTCGAAAAAATCTTCTTCTCGAAAAAATTCAAAAAGGGAAAACGGTGCGGGGTTGTTGAGAAGCGCAACTACGTTGAAAAACACATCAACCTTATTCTAAAAAAAATAGGAACAGTCAACGATGTGAGAGTTCTCGTGGACTGCGCCGGTGGTGCAGGTTCCGTCATCACGCCAAAACTCTTGGAAAAAATGGGCTGCGACGTGATAGCGATAAACACGAACCAGGACGGAAATTTTCCGCATGAACTGGAACCGACTGCAGAAAACCTTGCGGAAACGTGCAAACTCGTGAAGAAAAAAAAGGTTGACATCGCATTCGCGCACGACGGCGATGCGGATAGAACAGCAGCGATTGGAAAAGACGGAAAACTCATCGAGTGGGATTCGTTCCTCTCGGTTCTTGCATACGACCTTGACAGGGTTGTGACGACGGTTGACGCATCCATGCGGATTGAGGACGTGTGCAACGAGGTTATCAGAACGAAGGTTGGGGACGTTTTTGTCGCGGAAGGAATAAGAAAAAATAACGCGGACTTCGGCGGCGAACCTTCCGGGGCGTACATATTCCCGGACATCCACATATTTCCGGATGGGATAGCAACGGTTGCAAAAACCGTGAGCATGGTTGCTGACGGATTTTTTTACGAAAGGCTTGAGGAGATAAAAAGCTACCCGATGGAGCGCGTGAAGATTCCATGCGGGGAGGATGAAAAGGGGATTATTATGGATAATTTGAAGAAGATTATCAAGGAAGATTACGATGATACCGACGGTATACGAATTTCAACGGATGAGGGATGGATTCTCATACGCCCGAGCGGAACAGAACCGTATGTCAGAATCACAGCGGAGGGCGTTGACAGAAACGCGCTGGATGAGCTTGTCGGGGAAGGTAGGGAATGGATTGGAAAAGCACGAAAGTGAATTATTTTTTCTTGTTCTTCAGAAAATTTTTTAGGATTTTGTAAAGTTCTTCCGTTTCCGGGACGAACTTTTCCTTTTTGAGTTCTTTTGTTAATTCCTTAAAATCCATAAACTCCCCGTAAACGATTTCGTCCTTCGGGAGTTTTATCGGTTTGTCTGCAATCACGCCGTAAACGCGGATATTTTCTTTTTCCTCAGGGATTCTTTTATCAAAAGATGCTATGAAGAATGGTTTTGCAACTAAACCGGTTTCCTCCACAACCTCACGCTTTACGGCTTCGTCATAACCTTCGCCTGCGGGGATGTGCCCGCCAAAGGCGATGCTCCAATATCCCCTGAAGAACTCTTTTTTGTCGCTGCGCTTGTTCACATGGACTCTGTTTTGTTTGTCGAAGACGAAGAAAATCACGCTGCGGTGGATGAGTTTTTTTGCATGACACTCATCACGCGTGGCTTTACCGATAACGTTGTCATCATCGTCAACAACGCCCAGGAATTCTGCCATATTACTTTGATTGGTGTGGGGATTTCGTGAACATGGATAGTATTGCTGCCAGTATGCACAAAATCCCGGATGGAATGAATGCCCACAGGTAGCTTCCGGTGAGGTCGAAAACCTGGCCTCCAAGTATTGGCCCAATAATTCCTGCAACCCCGTATGCGGTGAAAACGAAGCCGTAGTTTATCCCGACGTTTTTAGTGCCGAAGTAATCTGCGGTTGCAGACGGGAACAGCGCGAAGTTTCCTCCGAAGTTGAAGCCGACCCATGCGGCTGCGATTGTTAATGTCCATTCCTGCGAGCCCATCTGCATCAGCGCGAGCATCATGACGCCCTGGAGAATGAACATCAGGAGCATTGCCCTTGTCCTTCCGAGTTTGTCTGATGCCACGCCCCATGTGATTCTTCCGGCTCCATTGAAAAGCGCAAGAATTCCGACTGCATTCCCGGCTGCGGCTGCTGTCAGTCCGGAATGAATCCCGAAGGGTTTTAGAATTCCGATGACCATCAAACCCGCAGATGCTCCGAATATGAACATCAGCCAGAGAAGCCAGAACTGTCTTGTTTTCAGCATTTCCTTCCATTCGAAGTCTTCCTTGGATTTGCTGGCAACCTGCGGCGGAACCCATCCCTCGGGTTTCCAGCCGGCTGGTGGATTTTTCAAAAGCTGTGCTCCGAAAACGACCGCAACCAGGAATGTTATCCCAAGATACATGAATGCCTGAAGAACGCCGTATGTTTCCGTGAATGATGAGCCGAGTTTTCCGAATACCCATGCACCCGCACCAAAGCCCGCAACTGCTAATCCGGTTACTAAACCGCGTTTGTCAGGGAACCATTTTACGCATGCGGCTATCGGGCACACATAACCAAGACCGATGCCTGCGCCGCCGATTAACCCTATGGTCAAACACAACCCGACAAACGAACCACCCGTAAAACTCGCAAGTATGTATCCAAGTCCGAGAACGATTCCGCCAACGGTTGCGACAATGCGCGGTCCTTTTTTATCCTGCCATCTTCCCGCGAGAATCATCACAAGAGCGAAGGTCGCAAGCGCTGCGGAGAAAATCACCTGTGTCTGCGTGGTCGTGAATTGGTATGCGTTCATGAGTGGATTTACAAAAACGCTCCATGAATAAATCGCGCCTAAGCACAACTGCACTATTAACGCACCAATCACCACAGACCAGCGATTCATTTTACAGTCTTTCCTTTACAATCGCATCAACAACCGACGGCTCTGCCAGCGTTGTCGTATCTCCGACATCCTCCTTGCCCTCGGCCACGGCCTTCAGGATTCGTCGCATGATTTTTCCGCTTCGGGTTTTCGGCAAGGCATCCACGAACTGTATTTTATCGGGTCGTGCTATCGGTCCGATCTCCTTGGTTACTTGGTCTATGAGTTCCTTCTTGAGCTCGTCGGATTTGTGCACGCCTTCCTTCACTATCACGAACGCATACAAACCGCTTCCCTTTATCTCATGTGGAAACGGCACTATCGCTGATTCCGCGACTTTCTTGTGGCTGACAAGAGCGGATTCCACTTCAGCGGTCCCGATTCTGTGACCAGAAACGTTGACAACGTCATCTATGCGGCCCATAAGCCAGAAATCGCCGTCTTCATCAACACGGGCACCATCCCCTGTAGAATAATACGGCGGAAATCTTGTGAAATATGTTTCTTTGAACCTCATGGGCTCACCGTAAACGCCGCGCATCATTCCAGGCCATGGTTTTTCTATAACAAGGTAACCGCCCTCGTTGACGGCTGCCGGCTTTCCATCCTCACGTAGAACTTTCGGAACAACGCCCGGGAACGGCTTGCTTGCGGAGCCGGGTTTTATGGTCATTATGCCGGGTAATGGCGTTATTAAAATTCCTCCGGTTTCAGTCTGCCACCACGTGTCAACGATCGGACATTTATTGTCCCCGATAACGTTGTAGTACCACATCCATGCCTCGGGGTTTATCGGCTCGCCAACAGTTCCAAGCAAACGCAAACTTGTTAAATCCCTACCCTTCGGCCAGTGGTCGCCGTCCTTTGCGATTGCACGTATGGCTGTCGGTGCGGTGTAGAATATGTCAACCTTATATTTCTCAACAATCTCCCAGAAGCGGTCCGGTTTCGGGTGATTCGGAACACCTTCGTACATAAGGCTCGTTGCACCTGCCGCAAGCGGACCGTAAACGATGTAGCTGTGGCCGGTGATCCAGCCGATGTCAGCGGTGCACCAGTAGGTGTCTTCATCACGCGGGTCGAAAATCCATTTGAACGTTTGGTAAACGAACAGCAGGTAACCACCGGTCGTGTGCATAACGCCCTTTGGTTTCCCTGTGGTTCCGCTTGTGTAGAGAATGAATAAAGGATCTTCGGCATCCATATGTTCGGGCTCGCAGTAGTTCTTGATGTCTTCCGCGTTGATTTCCTCATGCCACCACGTGTCTCGGCCTTCCTTTATGTGCACATCAGGTGTGTGCGCCCGTCTTACGACAATGACGTGTTTGATGGTGGGGCATCTCTTCAACGCCTCATCCGCATTTTGTTTTAGGTGGATGGCTTTACCTTTCCTTATGCTTCCGTCGGATGTTATGAGCATGCATGAGCCGGAGTCAATGATTCTGTCACCGAGCGCCTCGGCACTGAAGCCGCCAAAAACAACGGAGTGTATGGCACCGATTCTCGTGCATGCGAGCATCGCGATTGGCAGTTCTGGAATCATCGGTAGGTAAATGCAAATCCTGTCTCCTTTCTTTATTCCTTTTTTCTTTAGAACGTTTGCGAACCTGCACACCTCATGATGCAATTCCTGATACGTGTAAGTTTTTGAATCTCCGTAGGGTTCGCCTTCCCATATTATCGCTGCCTTGTTTTTCCTCCAGGTTGTAAGGTGTCGGTCCAGACAGTTGTACGAAACGTTAATCTTGCCGCCTTTAAACCAGTTGCACCCTGCTGTTTTCTCGTCAAACGAATTTTCTCGTCAAACGAATAAACCTCGTCCCACTTACTGAACCAGTGCAGCTGCTCTGCCTGCTTTGCCCAGAAACCCTCCGGGTCTTTTACGGATTTCTCGTAGATTCTGTCGTAGTCTTTCGGGCTTTTCAGTTCAGAGTGCTTAAAAACGTAGTCCTTCGGCGTGAATTTGCGCCGCTCATCCATGAGAGAGTGAATGGTCTTTTTTTCCATCTTGGCACCAAGAATAAGTTTAGATATTTCACCTGGGACTATAAAAATAATTGCCCGTTTTTCAGGTATCGCAAACTACCTGCGCAATCCAGAAACCGTTTCGTTTTTCAACAAAAAACTCATGATAGGTTACGGCTTTAACCTCGAGCTCGGGTTTGTGTTTCTTTTTTACGGTTTCGCCGAGGATTTCGGAATTTAACAGGTACAGGCCGCCCTGCTTCTTGATTTTTATCTTGAATTTTTTGGGGATGAATTTTTTGGTGTAGAACCGGAACAGTAATTCACTTAAAAAATCGTGGAGCAGATTTTCCAGATTCTTTGCTTCAAGTTTTACGTGAGTCTTCAGCTCCGTACCGACAGTATCCAGGTTAAGAATCGCGCTGAAAACCGCATACGCGGAATTCTCGAAACATTCCTCAAGCGTTTTACCCCTCGCAACGAATTTCAGGTCAGCTGTGTGTTCGAGGTATTCGAAACCGAGGCCTTTTTTCACTTTTAGATGTCGGTGTCAAGAACGTCGAGAATCTTGGTTTTTACGGAAACCTTGCCGCCTGTCGGCTCTGCCAGAAGTTTGTTACACACCAGGCACTTGATATTGGTCGCGGCACAGCCGAAGATTACCTGTTCGTTCCCGCAGTCGTTGCACTTTACTCTTAGGAATCTGCTCCTTGTTTCCTTTTTCATTTTAGCTCTTGATTTCAACGGTTTTTTTAGTCCTCGCGCTGTAAACGCGCTGATGTTTTTTCTTGCACTCCTTGCACGTGAGTATTATAAGGGGCCGCTTGCCTATCTTGTAAACTTCCTTCTTCGGTGTTCTCGGGGAGCCGCCGTAACCCTTCTTGACCTCGATGTACTTTCTCCGGCCCATAGTCATGGTGCGCTCCTTCCCCTTCTTCCCCAACCTGAGGTCGTGCTCCGTGTGCTTGTTGCAGTGCGGACAGTACGTCCTCATGACTTCCGGAAGTTTCATGGTTTTATGTATGAGCTTTAAGCAATAAAAATCAAATTTCTTCGGCCATGCCCTTCTCGACGAGTATCTTTGCGTTTACTTCAAGTAGCAAAACAACATCGCCCTCCTTGAAAGGTCCGTAGTGCTTTGAATCAACACCGATTATCGCGGGAAGTTCGTGCAGCACCCTCACTTTTTCGTATCCATCGGGGATAGATTCTTCAACCTTCTCCGCCGGTTTCTGCTCCTCCGTCTTTTCGAAAACATCGTCCCGGGATTTTTTCAGGATTTCAATGAGCAGGATGTAGAATTTTTTTTCAACGGAAGTTATGTTCGCGGGGGGCGCGTCCGTGTCCTTGGTTCTCAGCGCATGAAGCACAATCTTGTTCTGCCTGCGCTCGTAGATGTCATCAATAAGTTTTGCAACGTGCTCGCGGTATTTTTCCTCAACCTCGGTCAGCAATTTTGACGCGTCTGTATAGAAGTCCTTACCAACGTGCTGAAGCGTAGGGAAGTTTTTCTCGTTCCGGGCTATGGTCTGTAAATCCGCATAGGTCACCATTTTGTTTTCGTTATCCTTTTATTTATCCTGATTAAAAATATTGATTCATGAGGGATTTGTTTGATTTGAGAGCGATTAAACCAAACGTGCGGAAACTTAGCGGGATGCGTGAAGTTATCTACGATAGGGAATGGCTGAAAAAAACCTCGAACATTGAATTGTATTACAT